>Ga0208568_1000832_pt1 | contig 10936 bp, 9 predicted proteins | sample DeeseametaMP2969_FD_184165 | JGI IMG/M metagenome (GOLD analysis project Ga0208568, IMG submission 184165) | Marine microbial communities from the Deep Atlantic Ocean - MP2969 (SPAdes) | ecosystem: Environmental > Aquatic > Marine > Oceanic | place: South of Funchal, North Atlantic Ocean... | reverse complement strand
ACCCAAAGCAGGAGTGTTCTTCCAAATGCATTTGCTAGTTGAGGATCAAGTTGTTTATAGCTTACCGTCATGAAGACCTGCCCTAAGACAGAGCATCCCCCCATAAGCCCAAGCCACAAAAGTAAAGTGTCATCGGGCCACGCCATACTAACTCCTGGAAGCCCTATAATCAGAAAAAGAACGCTAAAATTGAAAACGATCAATTGTGGGGAAAATTGAGCGGTCGCCTGCTTGAGGAACAGCATGGCGAGAGCGCTCAAAAAAGCCCCTAAAGTGCCCAAAATCCAAACTTTACTGGAAGATTCCGCGCTTGGACTTCCTGCCACCACTAGTGTGCCGAAAACGACCAGAAGCAGGCCGCATAGCTGAATCTTATTAAGGGTGTTTCCGTTGAAAATGAAGATCATAATCATGAGAAACAGAGGAGCAAGACTGGCCAAAAATGAAGCATGAAGAGAACTTGTATTCTGAAGCGTCCAAAATGTGCAAAGAACGGCCAAAGCCCCTGAAACGGACCTCAAATGCACAGGTATTGCGGGCCGGGTAAACAGCAAATGAACGTCCTTCATAATGAAAGGACCAAGAAATACCACAGCTACCGCCCCTCGAAAGAATAAAAGAATTAAAGGATCAATTGATCCAAGCTTATAAGTGATCAGAATATTCATGATGGCGAAGAAAAGGGCGGAACTTATGGAAATACTGATTGGAATCATTTCAGGGTTAGCCCCTTTGAAAGAACCCATTCGTCATTATAAACAGTGTCTAAGTAAGCAGTTCCTCTGTCCGGGCAGAGAAACATCACATTAGCGCCGGTCGCTTCGTGAAAATTGTGAAAGTACGATTCAATGGCGGAAAAAACCGCCCCCGAAGATCCGCCTGCTAAAACTCCATGCTGATTTCGTAGAGTCCGGCACCCTTTAACGGCATCAGATTCTGAAATATGAACGACTTCATCAATGTTGCATCCTTCCAAAAGTCTTGGCCGCATGCTCGACCCCATGCCAGGAATAAACCTCGGCTTTGGAACGGACTGAAAAATCATAGATCCTTCTATATCCACCGCCACAATCTTTGTCTTCGGGCTTTTTTCTTTTACTCCCCTCGAAATGCCATTTAAGGTTCCACCAGAGCTGACACCAATAAAAAGGTAATCAAGTTCATATCCACAATCTAAAATTTCCGAAGCGGTATTTACATAATGAGCTTCGGCGCACCAGGGGTTTTCATACTGGTTTATCCAATAACAATTGGGAGAACTATCGACAATTTGACGCACTCTCCTTATTCGGTTGCAGAGAAATCCACCTGAGGTATCACGCTCATTCACCATAATAACTTCCGCGCAGAAGCTTTTGAGAAAGCTTAGATTTAAACGCGAAATGTTGGGATCCACGACTGGAATGAATTTGATGCCGAGGTAATGGCAAATTTGAGCTAGAGAGGAGGCGAAGTTGCCAGAAGATGACTCCACAATCACAGTATCTCGTGAAACTTCACCATTTTCAATCGCCCTACGAAGCGCGTAAAAGGCAGGACGGTCCTTAATGCTGCCCGTGAGATTGTGAAATTCAAGCTTGGTGAGGAGCTTGATACGAGAATGCGCCAAATCGATTACAGGAGTGTGACCTATAAGGGGGAGAAGATTGTCAATTTTTTGAACCAGATTTCTCACAGCAGCAGCTCCTTTAGATCGGACGGTACGTCTTTATCTAGCAAAATAATAGAGGATTTTTTCGCAAGATTCGACCGACTTGAAAAATCTTCAAAGTTTCGCCCTAGGAGCGGGTATGACTCAAGTTAGCGTTTTTTTTTCAGCTGCGAGTTTTAAAGAGCAGTCTTCCGCAATTATTGCAAAAGACTGCCATTGAAGATTTGCGTCTAGAGAGCGTCCCGATAGGCATGATTGATATCTTTTTGCCTAAAATAAGTTCGTCTAGTTCCATACTTTTCCAAATATTCCACATGCCATGGTTGCCAATAATACATGCTGGCTGGAATGAGATAACAATACTTTTCATATTCATGTTCCGAATAGGACGAATAACGATTGACCACCGCGCATTGGGCGTTATTTTTCATAAAGGCGTCGGTCCAGCTATGCATCACGCGAGGATTTGCCATGTACTGCCTGTCAAGGACAACATGTTGTGATTCACCATTTACGCCGACAAATGGAGCCGCATGAAACCACCATTTATAATTGTATTCTCGAATATATTTTCTTGTAAAAAACAAGAACATTTTTCCAGAATAGACTCCTTGTTCTTTATACATCTCCCAATTCCAAACATGGGCCCTGTTATAACATTCGGAGCCTCCCCTCAAGTCGTTTCGCATTGACCGAAACAAAGAATTGACTCCGCTTTGAGACATTGTTGTTAAATCATAGCCGTACATCGGTCCCACGTAGTTGACTATATCGGGTGTTTGATCAGAGGGATCAAATCCCCCAAAGGGAACTTCGAACCTTTCTGATGAATCAACCATTCTCATGCTTTTGATAGTTGCTCTTTCATCATTTTTAACCGCAAGACTCGTTTGGCTTTCAAGCTCAATCTCTATAGGCGAGAAAGCGACAAGAGCTTCATTTGCCATGTTTATCAACTCTATTTGCTGTGAAGGTATACCATACACGTGTCCATTCATGGCTAGGACCAAATAATCTTCGGCACCTCCGCTTGGTTCATAAATTTTATAAATTTTTGTTTTTATTTTTACATCACCATAGGATGCAAAACTTAAAAGAAAAGTAATAAAAATAATAAGTCTTTTCATTTTAAACTCCTTTTTTAAATCTGTTCTGACTTTTTTGATAAACATTTTGTTGGCCAATAGATCTGCAATATCTATTCCTTTAAATAAGAAAACTTTTCAGACTAAAAAGGGAGATAAAAAGACACAAGAATAAGTTCCAACTGGTCATTAAGGATCGCTTTTTTCCAACGTAAGGGATTCGTAATAAAGAGCGACATCTCTCATTTGTTGAGGAGTCATTTCAAATAATGCTTTATGCATTACATTGGCATATTTGGTTCCGCCCCTTTTATTCTTTAGAAACAACTTCAGTTGAAGGGCAATGTAATCTGCAAATTGGCCCGATAAATTTGGAAAATGGGGGTTCATCCTCCTGTCATCCAAGTGGGGACCGTGACATGCGACACAGGAAGCGACACGCTGTTGAGGGATTCCTTTATGAGCGATGTCAGCTCCTCTCTTAATGGCCTCGGAAAGAGCGCCTTCTAAAACAAGATGATGACTGGGTGAGGGAGAAATCCGCTTTTGCTTGCTGAAGTAAAGAGAAAGCTTGCGGACCTCTTCCTTTTTAAGAGAGGCTGCCATTAATTCCATTGGACCGCTGTGTCTTTCATCCTTTGCATAGGCCTTTAATGAATGTTCCAAGTATTTTAAATTTTGCCCGGCAAGCTTCGGAAACGCCGAGGTTTCCCTACCGTTTCCAGTCATGCCATGACAGTTTGCGCAACTCTGCAAAACGGGCAATTTTCCAGCGTTTTCTTGATAATCAGGATTGGTAAAACCTGAACGCAGGATAGTGGCCATTTTTTCATATTCCGGGCCCGAAAGATTAGGCATGGAACGCAAAAAAGACACCATCGCCCACACCTCGTCATTTCGCTGGAGGGCTGCCCAGGCGGGCATGCCCGTAAACTTTACCCCATGCTTTACAATTCTAAACAACTCGTCAGGTTCCCATTTATGAATTTGACTAGGAAGCCAAGGAGCATTGGGGGTCAGCTCGTTTCCAAAAAGGCTATCCTTGTCTCCAGGAGCTCCATGGCATTGACGGCAGCCAATCTCGTAATGGCCAGCTCCTTTTTGAATCATCCAAGGCCTGCCAAGCTCAGGAACGCTTTTCCCGATAGTGTACGTCTCCACGGAGCGCTTCATTCCGATACTTAAAAACCATTTCGTTATATCCCAATGACCGGAGCTCGCTGTGAGGGGTATGATGCCTGAGAGCCAAATAAAAATACCCGAGAAAAAGGATATTCCCAAAAAAAACAGGATATGTTTTTTCCAAGGCTTCATGTCGCCTCCAACAACTTAGCAGTCTTTTTGGGTTTCATCATTTTTCGAGCGAGGTAAAGACCACCGGCTAAATAAGCAATGGCGCCAACAATCAACATGATTGCGCCTCCTAAATGCTGATCCTCCAAAGGACCAAGACTGGCATAACCACTATGGTGAGGGTAAAGGGGACGTGGCGCGAGCCCAAGCAAGGCCCCAAGAAAAGTCATATGCATTGCCGTGAGCAACAAACCTATTATTCCCGCTCCTTGTCTTCTTTGTTTCCTCAAGTGCACTCCGGGCTTCTCGCTTCCTTCTCCTCCAAAAGCGGAAAGCCAAAGCCAAACACCACAAATAAAGAATGAACCCTGCTCGGCTATAAACCCTATTGTTTGTTCTCGAGCGAAGTGATGAGGCAGGGGGGCGTGCCATCCCCAAACCACAATCAATTCCACCACGGCGGCGGGAATTGGCGCGAAAAGCAGAGGATATTTAGCTGTGAGATCAAACTTTCCGCCCGCTAAGGCCAATGAAAATAATGGAGCGGCAATGGCGACATTGAGCATGTGCATGATCATATGACCGAAAAAAGCTTTCTCTGAAAGCTCAGGCAAGGGCCCGGTCCATGCAATGAGAAGTGTGACAATTGATAGAAAAAACCAAACCCAACGCATCAATTGCAACTCCTGAAAATGATTCCGGTAAATCCAACAAATAAAGTGGCCACAGCGCTCAAAAAGCATATTAGGATGATAACGAAAGCTAAAAAGCGATTTCTGTCCTCTATCGTGTCGTCGCTATGAGGCAGCTGCCTTAAACCCTGCTGTTTAAACAAGCGGCGCCCTTTAGTAGCTTGTAGAAAAATAAAGGTCAAAGCAAGGGCGGTGTATATGGCAATGGCAACCCTCACAATCATAAAATCAGATGCGTTTTCCGCCACTTTAGCGCACCAAACTGAGGCTGTTATATAGCAGGCTAAAAAGTGCAAGGACCAGATAATTGGAGGGATGGCGAAGGACCATAATTTAGGTTTTTCCTCCCGCTTTTTTCCCGCTAAATGATTGTTCGAACTTTTCATTGAGCTTACCTTAAACCAGCAAGGGAAAACCTGAAATAACCATGACCGTGACAATTATTGTCAAGGCCATAAAGTGCCAGTAGAGAGTGACGTTAGTAATGTCAGCATTGTAGTGGGAGCTCATTTTCCCTCCAATCCTTCTGGCCGCGCAATAAAGCTGCATGATCACCCCGACACCCAGATGCAGGGCGCTCCAGATGGTTAAAACCCAAACAATAGCGGGATAGACATGCTGCTTGGGGTCCAAACCGGTAACCCAGGGACCAGCGAGCAGAGACAAACTCGCGCCCGCCGCCATTAAGGCGGCCGTGCCAATTGAAAAATAGAACAATCTAGCATTGTCTAGTCTGTTCCACCTTCTGGAAAGGCAAGTCAAGGCCCAGGCTCCAACACCTAGACCTGCCGCCAAAGTCGGGAAAAAAATACCAGGTCCTGGGTTCGGTTCAGGAGGGAAGTCCTCATGAACAGTCCAATAGAAAAAATAGCCAAAAACCAAAGAAATAAAGGCGGTAAGGTCAGCGAGCATAGTGATGAACATAGCCCACCAGCCAACGGCCTTTGGTCCCGATGCATAAAGGGGAAGGCTTTTGCCCATCCCCACATCCTTTCTCTCTTTTTCAGGAATCCAAGCAGTGCCTGTCCAAAGCCAATACAGGATAAAACCAAGTGCCAAAATTCCGCTTGCGGTGGCTAGCCAATACCACTTGTAAGTGGAAAAAATAAAAAACCCGCCGGTGAAGATCGCGGCAAAAATTGTGACAAAAGTCGGACCTGGCACTCTTAAACAGTGTATTGGTCTTGCATCTACAGTCGTCGTCACAAGGGTTTCTCGCATTTCTTCTTGAGCGTCAGGCAAATAAAAGTTCCCTTCGTCGACATTACTAGTGAAGTTTGATTGCTGCCATAGAGGATAGCGGCTTTCAACTACCGGGATTGAGCGAACTCCCCACTGCCCAGGGGGCATATTCACCAACCATTCAAGGGTTCCCGCTTTCCAAGGGTCGCGCTTCGAGCTCCTCTTATTAGGTCTAAGAACGTCTATCACTATTATAAGAATTCCCGTCGCCAAAATTACGGCTCCAATGGTGGAAACGATGTTATACCCTCCTACTCCCAAACTCTCTGAATAAGTGAAAACCCTTCGCGGCATTCCAAGCAGGCCGCTAAAATGCATGGGAAAAAAAGTTACGTTAAGTCCAATCAGAATAAGCCAAAAAGCTTTACGCCCAAGTTTTTCAGACAACTGTTTGCCTCGCACTAGTGGGAAAAAGTAGTAAATCCCGCCAAGAATCGGAAACACGCTTCCCCCGATTAGAACATAGTGCAAATGGGCGACGATGAAGAAGCTGTCATGGGCCTGAAAGTCGAAGGGAGCGATCGCCAACATGACCCCTGTGAGGCCACCAATGACAAAACTTGCCATCCCTCCACAAGCAAAAAGCATGGGGACGGTTTTAACAAATTTTCCGGCCAACAGGGTCGCCAAGAAACAGAAAAGTTGAATTCCTGTGGGAATCGCCACCATCTGAGATGCGGCTGAAAAGATGCCCAGAGAAATTCCTGGGAGGCCAGTTGTGAACATGTGGTGCACCCAAAGGCCGAAACTAATAAAGCCAGTCCCAATGGCCGAAAGCACTACCCAGCTATATCCAACCAAAGGTCTGCGGGCAAATGTGGGAAGAATGGTCGCCACCAAAGCGACTGAAGGCAAAAATATAATGTACACTTCCGGGTGGGCAAAAATCCAAAACAAGTGCTGCCACAGCAATGGGTCCCCTCCTCTAGCGGGATCAAAAAACGGCCAGTCAAAGGCGCGATTCATTTCCAGCAATATGTCTCCTGCTATCAAAGGAGGAAAAGCGAAAAGGATCATGATGGCCACGACCAGGATATACCAAGCGTAAATCGGCATAAGGTGGATCCTCATGCCTGGAGGACGACATTTGAGAATTCCCACGATTAGTTCAATAGACGCCGCTATTGAAGCAATTTCGATAAAAGTTAGACCCAAAAGCCAAATATCAGCCCCCACTCCTGGTTGATACTTAGTGGTTAAAGGAGGATACATAAACCACCCTCCCTCCGGAGCCACTCCAAAAAACAAGGAGGCGCAAACAAAAATCCCTCCGATTAAAAAACACCAAAACCCGTAAGCAGAAAGACGCGGAAAAGGCAAATCTCGCGCGCCTAACAACTGAGGCAAAATTAAAATAGAAATAGCCTCAAAAATCGGGATGGCAAATAAAAACATCATCACCGTGCCATGCATGGTGAAGATTTGATTGTATATCTTCGCTGAAAGAAAAGAATTTTCTGGAATGGCAAGTTGGAATCTCATCAGAAGGGCCAGCGTGCCAGCGAAAAGAAAAAAGCAAAAAGAAGCTCCCGCGTACCACAAGCCGACTTCAGAGTTATTGACCTCCGACCAATAACGCCACCCCTCGGGAACCTTCCACGCCTTTTTCAAATTCTTTTCTTGGGTCTCTTTAAGTCTTTTGGAAGCGTCTGTCACTTTAGTCCCTCCAGCCAGACTGATATCGCTTTTATATCCTCATTCGAAATCATGTTAAAGGAGGGCATTTTCACTCCTGGCTTTATTTCCTCCACTCTTGATATCCATTGATGGTAGGAAGGGATGGAATTGATCATCACTCCTGCCCCCAACCTTAGCCTGGAACCGACGTGAGTTAAATCGGGGCCTATCACTCCTCTAGATTCAACGCCTCTAACAGTATGGCATGCTACGCAGCCATTTTGCTTGAATGAAACCTTTCCTTTTACGGCCATCGCTGTCTTTGCCTCCAGCGCAGGCCTCTTCTGCCAATCCAGCCATTCCTGGAAGGCCTCCTTTTTCATTACAACAACGTCTAACTGCATTAAAGCGTGTGAAGCTCCACAGTATTCGGCGCAAGCCCCCTTAAACAGTCCTACTTTTTCAGGAGTGAATGAAAGCTTAGTGACATTGCCTGGTATCATGTCCATTTTTCCCGCCAAAGAAGGAACCCAAAAAGAATGAATCACATCTTCACTTGTAAGTTTTATCTCGACCGGCTCTCCAACTGGAAGCCGTATTTCATTTGCCAATTCGACAAAGTTTCCATTTTCCAAAGGGTAACGAACACGCCACCACCACTGAGCTCCACTGACTTCAAGACGCAAGCTTCCGGAGGGGGCGGGTTCTAGTAATTTTGGTAGTGGAGTGAGACTAAAATAAAGTAAGAAGCTTAAAATTACGGTGGGGAAGACCACTCCTCCCCCGATAACAAACAAGGACTTTCTCCGACTTTCGTCCGCCTCTGATTTATGTTTAATTGCATAGAAGCCTAGAGAAATAAAAATTATCCAAATTAAGGCGGCTCCTATCAGCATCCACCAAAACATGTCGGAAATAATCTTGGCCGAACTCCCTGTGGCGTTTAGAGCGGATTGATTGCCTTCACATCCATACGCGGAAAAAATGAACAAAAGTGAAAGATTTCGAAACTTCTCCATCGCCAACAACTCCGAGTCCATTCATCTAGCACGGAACGGCATCGCCGGTCGAAGATCGTCTAACGCTTTTCTAAGGCAATCTTTAGCTCATGCTGCAGGTTTTGGAATCGAACTCGGTCTCAACGGTGGAGTGTTTAAATTTGTAGCCAGAAAGCAATTTTTTGACTTCTTTTTTTACTTCAAGAAATTCATTAAAATTGTGGATATTTGAAAGCACCAAATGTGTTGTTAAAACATGATGCTCCCCATCTAGAGACCATATGTGGGTATGGTGAACCTCCTCAATATTTTGAATTCCAATAAGCTTCTGCTCCATCCCTTCTATTGAAAAATCCTCGGGGACTCCTTGAAGGAAAATAGAAAGGGTCTCTTTTAGCCTCTTTACAACGTTCCACAAAATATAGGCGGTGATAAAAAGGGCCAACGCCGGGTCTAAATAGTGTATATCCTTAAATTTCAAGATGATCGCTACAATTAAAATGGCCGTCCAACCTAAAACGTCCTCTAATAAATGCCAGCTGACAACTCTCTCATTCAATGACTTTCCTTTGCTTACCTTCCAAGAAGCATAACCATTAACGGCAACACCGAGGATAGCAAACAGAATCATTCCTCCTGCGTCTGAATGTTCAGGCTCAAGAATCCGCCCAATCGCCTCCGAAATGACGTAAATTGAACCTCCAATCAATACAAGACTGTTAACCAAGGCTCCTAAAAGAGAGAAACGAGTGTAGCCGAACGAGAAAGTTTCACTGGCTTCTTTTTTTGATTTTTTGCCCAAATACCAGGCGACGCCCAAAGAAAAACTGTCTCCTAGGTCATGAAGAGCGTCGGAAATTATCGCGACGCTATTAACGAAGTAGCCGCCAATGAACTCCAAAATGGTAAAGCCTACGTTTAAGAAAAAGGCAATCTTAATGTTTTTTTCCGCCGTATCGTGGGAATGATTGTGCCCCATTTAAATCCTCCTATACTAGCTAATTTAGCAAAAATTTTCTTTAGTAGATAACTTAACCAGCTTAAGAAAAGTTAGTTTCTTAACCCTAGCTTTTTGAAAGCAACGCAACAGGTATTAGATAAGCCACAAAACCAAAAATGAAAAAGGCTTGCTGCCAAACACTTTCTCCTCCCTTGCTGTGGCCCTTCTTTATCATATCTTCCACTGCGGCTCGCAAATATAATCCAACAGTAAAGGCTAAAAATGAATATTTTACTGTTTGGGAGGCGTCTTTGGCAATCCAATAGGTGCCCAAAGCTCCGATGGTAACAGGCAGAATTAAGCTCAATGCCATAAGATAACGTTTCTTCTTGGAAAGCCCTTGTTCTTTGAATATGGACATATTCACAAAACCCTCCGGAAAATCTCCAATGATTAATCCCACAACCACTAGAATTGCAAAATCAGAAGAAACAGATGAGCTGGCGCCAATTGTTATCCCATCGCTAAAAAGATCGGCTATAACGGCCGAAAAAACGCGATAGCTGCTTTGTTGATCGCCATTCTGTTTTTCTTTTTTTCTTTGTTGATACACTTCTAAGGCTTTGTGAACACCTATCGCAGCCATCCCTCCAAAGAGCAAAGAGAAAACTAAAGGCCAATTTGATTTTCCCGCTAGAATCTTTGGCATGATTTGCACGCTCACAACGCTTAAAATCATTCCGGCGGCCCAATGCAAGGCTAAAGCGTTAACCTTGTCAGAACTTTTCAATTTATCGCCGAGGAAAGTCCCCAGAAAATTACCTAAAAAGTTTAATGAAGCAAATCCTAAGACCATCCAATAACTCATGACGCTTTTTACTCCCGTTTTTATCACCTACTCAATAGGTGAAGAGATTATAAAAGCAAAAAAAGCGCCAAAGTGAATGTTGAAAAGGAAATTGCCATCATGCCTGCATCAAAAACGGTAAGAAACAAGAGGAGATTCTCATGGTAGATGATTATAAAACAAGTAAAACTAAAAATTCATGGCCGAGTTGGGCGTATTTCGCTCTGGGAGTTTGGTTTATTATTGCTCCTTTCCTCTTGGGGTATTCAGCCTAGACGAAGGCGCTATAAAATGAGGTCACAGTAGGGCTTACAGTTTTGGTATTGGGCATTAATAGCTGGAGCTTCTTATAAAGGCGCGCGGAGTCTTCAACATCCTGTGCATTAATATCTTTTCAACTGGGTTATTTGGGCATATCCGGTTCCCATCGGAATATGGGAACCAGATATGAAACAGATCGCTTTCGTTACTACATGTGAGTGAATAATTCCATTATAAATTGTCTTTCTTGAGAGGAGCTTATATCTTTTGAGCACAATGCTCCCAAGGCTCCTAAAGGAAATCTTCTATA
>Ga0208568_1000830_pt1 | contig 10956 bp, 5 predicted proteins | sample DeeseametaMP2969_FD_184165 | JGI IMG/M metagenome (GOLD analysis project Ga0208568, IMG submission 184165) | Marine microbial communities from the Deep Atlantic Ocean - MP2969 (SPAdes) | ecosystem: Environmental > Aquatic > Marine > Oceanic | place: South of Funchal, North Atlantic Ocean... | reverse complement strand
TGGCGTGGGAAGACCGCACGCCCTTTGAGGCGATTGAAGCTTTGTATGGACTGAATGAAACGGCGGTTATTGCACTGATGCGCCGCGAGATGAAAGCTTCTTCGTTCCGGATGTGGCGGCGGCGGGTGAGTGGCAGGGCGACCAAGCACATTGCTCTGCGCAGCCCTGAAGTGAGCCGGGCGTACTGCCCGACCCAGTATAAGCGCTGATGCTTAGCGCAGTAATTCGCGGACCAGGCGGAAGCCGGTAAATTCGTCGGCCGTACCATCGTGGGCCACGCTGGTGGTAAAGCGACACTCATTCAGCGGCGTCTGGCGGGAGCCGCCTACTGCGACAAGTTGGTTGCCCTCATAAGCCCATTCCTGAACATTACCTACGTGGGACGCCAGGCCGAAAGAGTTTGGCTTGCCGTTCGTCGTTTTCTGCAGCTCCAGGCCTTTTTCGATAGCCCCATACTTCAGGAAGCAGTTGCGGTCCGGTGATTCCGGTGTACCGTCAGCTGTGGCCGCCAGCTGCCACTCTTCGTGAGACGGCAGGCGGTAATAGTGCCCCGTCACTGCACTCAGCCAGCCGGCGAAGTTTTCTGCAAATTCGATATCAATATTGTGAATCGGCAGGAAGTTATTAGCGTACGTTTCGGCATCACACAGCTGAGTCACAGTGCAGTAGTCGGCGACATCGTCGTAAGTGATTTCGTACTGGCTGATGGCAATAGCTTTGCCTTCTTCAGGCGCAGGCACGACGACCATCTGCGGGCCTTTAGCATCACGCGGCAGCGGATCAGCGCAGGTATAGCGACGACCTTTTGAGCCCGTACCAGCATCCAGATGCGAGCAGTAGTCGACTTTCAGTGGGTTCAGCACGCCCTGCGCGGGCAAGAGTGCCCGGGCATCCGACAGCATGATATCGGCGGCAAACGGACTGACTTTCGACAGTCGGTTAAAACAGCTCACCAGCGAGTCAGCGACGACGCGACGCAGCTGCTCTGAACGTTTTGGATCAAGGTTTTCGAGAATTCGCAGGTGGTCTGCGACATCGCCGGCGACATCAATCTGGTTAGGACAGCGCAGAGATTTTTCGAGAGCAGTGACCTCCTGACGGATCTGAATCTGGCGTGCTTCTTCGAGTTCTTTTTCGCGTTTTTCCTGCTCCAGACGCAGCAGTTCGGCTTCTTTCTGAGCTTCAGCCAGGCGGGCATTTTCTTCACGCAGGCGGTCGGCTTCCTGCTGGGTAATGACCTGGTTCGTCAGCAGTGAAATATCATCCGCCGGAGCATCCCAGCGCGCAGCATACTGAAGCAGTGTCAGCACATCACCGAGGGAGTTTTCGGCGATCCGGCGTTTGGATTCAGCGATATAGGCATCAACCACACGTACACGGACGCTCTCATTGAGTTCAGTCGGGTCGTCGACCATATTACGGTAGCTGAGCAGTTCGCGGCGCAGCTCCATATCCCACTTGGGCGTGAGTGCCGAGATCTGAACCAGCTGCTCAATTTTCTGAATCTGGTTGTTCCGCTCTGTCAGCTCAAGTTTCTCGGCCAGCTCTTCTGCCATCTGAGCTTTCAGTTGTTCCTGCTGAACCAGCTGCTCCTGATACTGCTGGTAATACACACCGCCACCGATGGCAAATGCAACCAGAGACGCGGCCAGAGCCCAGCCGAGCAGGCGGGCACGACCAAAGAAGGCCCGATAAAATTCATCGACGGTTTCGGTACGTTTCTCGCGCTTCAGTTCCAGAGCGCCGGAGAGTGCATTCCACTGGCGACGGCTCAGACCTTTCAGGCGCTTGGGCTTGAGCTTTTTCTCAAATGCCTGGTCGGCCGGCACTTTGCCGTATGGGTGTTTGCCTGAAAAAAGTTCGTACGCAACGCAGCCAAGCGCATAGAGATCGTCGGACTGAGCCGGTTCGCCACCTTTCAGCATTTCGTAGCTGGCGTAGGCCGGAGTCAGTGCGCCGAGTGTCCCCGCATCGAAAATGGTTTTCTCGCCGGCACCATGAGCGGCGCTGCTGCCTTCTGACACGGCGCGCGCGATACCAAAGTCAAATACCTTCGAGCCTTTGGATTTAGTGACGTAAATGTTGCCCGGCTTAAAGTCCGAGTGAACAATGTTGTGCGAGTGTGCATAAATCAGCGCGTTGGATATATCGCGCAGAATGCTGTTGGCCTGATCCTGTGGAAGGCCCTGGGGGAATTCGCGCAGAAGTTCATCAAGAGGCGACCCCTCCAGGAACTCCATGGTCATAAATACCGTGTCGCGGTCCCGGTCAAAGTCGTACACCGTTACGATGTTCGGGTGTGCAAGTGTCTGGGATTTACGTGATTCACGCTGCAGCGAAATAAAGGCATCCGGGTGCTGGCGGAAATCGTCATTCAACAGCTTGACGGCAACGTAAGGGTCGGAGTCGCTGGCCTCAACTTTACGGCGGTCGAGTGCTTTGTATACGGCTCCCATGCCACCGGCACCCAACATGCTGACAAGCTCGAAGCGACCTTTGATTACCTTGTTATTAACCGCCGAGACGGTCGGCGTCGCACCTTGGTCATCGCCGTTTCGCTGGCTGACAGGGCTGCTCAGTGGTGTGCGGGAGGTAATCAGTGTGGCGTCGGCGGGACGTGGTGGAACAGCACCAGAGCCAGCAAAGACAGTGGCGTCGTCTTTGGCGTCGTGATCCGGCTTCTCGTTGGCTTTGCTTTTGTTGGTTCCCTGCCCGGTGGTGACGAGGCGGGTTTTGTCGTCCCTGTTATCAGTCATAGTGCGCCTGTTAAATCTGTCGCGGTGACGTATTAAGTCTGCTGCGAGCCTTCGTCTCCTTACGGCCCGCTTTTCCGTCAGCTTGAACTCGGAAAGTGGCGCCGATATTATAGGATCTGCTCTCACGGCTCAAGGCAGAACTCTGTCTTCTCCAGTCTGTATGCAGTATGGCAGCGTCTCCGACGGGTACCCGATTCCGTCCATTTGCGGTAGTCTCCCACACTGCTGACTTCCAGGAACCTGATGGTGAATAAATGGATTTGATTCTGACTGTGGTCGAATGTCCACCCCACGCTAATATGCTGAACCACACGAAAGTTTTCCGCAGTGCGGGCGGCGTAATCGGTCGTGCAGATTCGAATGACTGGGTGCTGCCAGACACTGAGCGTATTCTCTCGTCCCGACACCTGGAAGTCGTCTTTGATAACGGTCAGTTTACTCTGCTGGATCACAGTACCAACGGTACTTTTGTGAACGATAGTCAGGCACCTTTGGGAGCGGGTAATGTGCACCCGATCAAGGCCGGAGATGTCTTTATCTGTGGTGAGTATCAACTTAAAGCGACTCTGAAAGCACCGCCTCAGGAAGCTGCAATCCCGGCGGGGCTGGGCGCGGTCGATTTTCTCGACAGCAGTGACCGCACTACCTTCAACCACGCTACGGCCGCGAAACAGCAGGCCGCCAGCAGTGCTAAAGATCTGGATTCCTGGTTGGAGCCTTCAGCGTCTGCGCCCGCAAAAGAGGGGCAGGACTGGGGAGCGGTTGTCTCCCGGTCGGCGGACAATGCGCCTGCATCTGATCCGTGGGGAAGCAGTGCGGATTCTTCTCCTTCTCCCTTCGCTGATGTTCAGGACAGTTCCGACCCATTGGCGGCTCTGAGTCAGCCAAAACAGTCCCCGGCATCGCCCGGGCTTTCGGACTGGGATGACAATGACGACTGGTGGAAGTCGGGCAGTCAGTCGGATCACGCTCCTGCCGATCAGCATCAGTTCCGGGTGCCAACCCCTCAGGGGGCGGTGCCAGAGCCGGCACCTGTCGCGCCGCCTGTGCCACCGATTGCCCCGGCTGCTGATCCATTCGCGGCTTCTGTAGCCAGTGTCGAAGGTGAAAGCATTGACAGTCTGTTCGGTGTGCCTGCTGGTGATGTGGCACCTGCGCCAGCACCGGACCCGTACACGCCTCCTGTGCCTGAGCCGCAGATTCCTCCACCGCCAGTTGTGCCTGCGCCTGCTGCTCCGGTCGCGTCGTCAGCCAGTGTGACTGACCTTAAAACTCTGGCGTCGCAGCTTGGTGTGCCGAATCTTAGCGATGACCAGTTGACGGCTCTGTTGCCCGAAGTGTCCGGGATTGTGAATGAAGCGGTGACCCGGCTGATTGATCTGCTGCGTGCCCGTACCGCCATCAAAAACGAACTTCGTGTGCAGCACACCATGATCCAGACGGTGGATAATAATCCGCTGAAGTTCTCAGCAAATGCCGCAGACGCACTGAAGATGATGTTTGCTAATGATGCTTCTGCGTTTATGAAGCCACAGGAAGCCATCCGGGACAGCTTCGATGACCTTTCTGATCATCAGGTGGCCGTTCTGAAAGGCATGCACGCGGCTTATGAAAGTATGCTCAGGCATTTTGACCCTGAAAATCTTAAGCGCTATATCAATGCCCGGGATTCACTGCTCGGTAACAAGGACGCAAAGCAGTGGGTGGGCTTTGAGCAGTATTACAAGTCGCTGAAGGGTGATTACGAGACGACGTACAATCAGCTGTTTGGTGAAGAATTTGCCCGTGCTTATGAAAAGCAGCTGGCGGAACTTAAAAATGCCCGGGCGCTGAACCGGCAGTAACCTGTTTTCAGATAAGGATATGTGATGTTGTACAGAAAAATTGCAGGGTGTGTCCTGCTCACGTTGGCTCTGGTGTCTGTGTCCGGGTGCCAGTCTGCGCGTAAAGCACTGAATATGGATACTTCCGTGGTGGTGCGCCTGACGGCAACCGATGCGGTAAACCCGGACTCTGATGGCCGGCCGTCGCCTGTGGTATTGCATGTTTTTCAGTTGGCGGATGATCGTCAGTTCAGCCGGGAAGACTTTCTCAGTCTTTATGAAGGGGCCGCGGCGCGTCTGGGTAAGGATCTGATTGATTCTGTCGCCCTGAAAGAAGTGACTCCCGGGGAGACCCGTAGTGAAACGCTGCCTCTGACACCTGAGGTGAAATATATCGGTCTGATGGCAGAATTTATTCAGTATCGCGATGCGGAGGCACTGCTTGTGGTCCCTGTGCTGGAGCATAACCAGACCGTGGTCAGTGTCAGCCTTGATGACAACCGCATTGCGATTGTTGAAGAAACCAGAGACGATAGCGGCGCCACACCACACAAACAATTACGTAATGACCGCTCTTCCCAATAAGAGACGGTTTACTCAGCCATGCGTCAGTGTGGCCTATGCAAGGGATGACAGATGTCTTCGAAGAACAAGGTAATCTGGTCGGAAGGGATGTTCCTTCGTCCGCAGCACTTTCAGCAGCAGGATCGCTTCATTGAACGCCTTGTTGATGTTCGTACAGGCGCCATTGGCAGTTACTTCTGGGGTATTCAGGAGCTGACGATCGATGTCGAAGCCCTGGGGCTTGGCAAAGTTTCTCTGTCGTCCGTGCGCGGTGTTTTTCCCGACGGTACACCGATTCTGGCGCCGGAGGCGGAAGAGCTTCCCGACATTATTGAGGTTCCGGAAAATACCCGCGATGAGATTGTATATCTCTGTGTACCGATGAGACGACCGGGTGCGCAGGAGTCGGTCCGGGACGCTGAGGAGTTTCCGCAGGCGCGATATCACACCTTTAATTTTGATGCCCGCGACAGCTCATCTGCGTCGGGGCAATCAGCACGCATTCAGATAGGCAAACTTGCGACTTGCTTCAAGCTGGGGTCAGAAGACCTCGGTGGATACGCTGCCATCGGTGTCGCGCGTATTGTTGAGCGCCTCCCGGGGAATCCGGTCAAACTGGATCGTACTTTTATTCCCCCTGTACTGGATTGTTCGGTCAGTGGCGAAATCAAAGCCTACATCGAAGAAGTGACCGGCCTGCTGAAACAGCGTGGCGAAGCGCTGAGTCATCGCCTCAGTGACTCCGGTCGCGCAGGCTCGGCAGAAATTGCCGATTATCTGCTGCTACAGGTCATTAACCGTAACGAGCCTATGATCCGTCATCTGTCGCGGCTCAGCAGCCTGCATCCGCTGACGCTGTATACCGAGTTACTGCAGCTTGCGGGTGAACTTGCGACCTTCACGGCAAATGATAAGCGCCCGCCTGAGATGCCTCCGTACAATCACGAGAATCTGCAGCAGACATTTGCTGGGGTGTTTGCGGTGTTGCGCCAGTCGCTGAGCATGGTACTTGAGTCCTCTGCTGTCGCGATGGACCTTGTCGAACGTAAGTACGGTATTCACGTGGCGCCGATCACCGATCCGTCACTGACGCGCAGTGCGTCCTTCGTGATTGCAGTTAAGGCGGATATGCCGACCGAGATGCTGCGCACACGATTCCCGGCGCAGGCGAAAATTGCACCGGTAGAAACCATCCGTGAACTGATCACCACGCAATTGCCGGGTCTGCGCACGCGCCCATTGCCGGTTGCGCCGCGTCAGATTCCGTATCATGCCGGGTTTACCTATTTTGAAATTGAGAACACCGGCGAGCTGTGGAATTCGATGCAGCAGTCAGGTGGTTTTGCTGTACATCTTGGGGCGGAATATCCGGGCCTGACGATGGAACTCTGGGCAATCAGGAGCTGAGATCATGAGCGGAAATGACCGACCTATGCCGGGAGCGAGCGATCGCACTGTCATGATTCCAACTCCCGGTGCAGCGCGGGGCGCAACCCCAGGAGCAGCACCGCAGGCAACTCCTGCCGGTGCGGCGCCGTCCCCCGGACCTGCCGCGGTCAGTGGCGAAAGAATCCAGGTGCGTGAAGGGCTTAATCCGCTCGTCAGCTCTGCTGCCACCCTGCTTGCTCTGGTGAGTAAACTGCGTATGACGGCACAGCACGGTAACGTGCCTGATCTGCACAAGCGACTGACAGAAGAAATTAAAACGTTCGAGCGCGTAACCCGTAACGCCGGCTTAAGCGGTGACAGCGTGCTCGCCGCGCGCTATCTGCTCTGTTCAGTAATGGATGAAGTGGTACTTAACACGCCCTGGGGGGCTGGGAGTGGCTGGAGTCAGCGCACACTGCTGAGCCTCTTTCACCAGGAAACGTCGGGCGGGGAAAAATCGTTTCTGATTCTGCAGCGCCTTCTCGAAACACCGGGCACGCATCTGGATCTGCTGGAGTTGTATTATCTTTGCCTCAGTCTCGGTTTTCAGGGCAAATACCGGGTGATGCCGCGTGGGGCAGAGCAGCTGGAGCAGATCCGCGAAAATCTCTACAGCACCATCGAAAGCCATCGCCCGGGCTGGGAGCGCGAGTTGTCTCCGCATTGGGAAGGCACGGTAAAACCGCAGGAATACCTGAAAAATTATATTCCACTCTGGGTCTTTGCCAGCGTTGTGCTCGCCGTGCTGGTGCTGACTTACTCCGGATTCCGCTATTGGCTGTATCAGGAAACGGCTCCCGTGGCCGAACATATTCTCAGTGATGTGGCCGGGACTCCGGAGACCGGAGCGCCGGACGTTCCGACGATTGCGCCGCCGGGCAAACGCTTCTATTGAATTACGCTGAATAAAAAAAGATACCGACAGGGAGGCCGGTCTGCCACCTGACGTGTACACGGAGAACACATGAAAAAGCTGGTGGCTTTTCTGCAGAATAAATGGGTCATGGGGATCATCGGACTGACAGCACTGTCGTTGCTGATCTGGTTCGGTGCTGAGTTTATTAAATTCGGTGCAGACAATGTCACCCTCAGCACGACAACCCGTTTTATTATTATCGGTATTTTCTGGGCGCTCTGGCTGACCTGGAACCTGAGTCAGTGGTTGCTTGAGCGCCGCCAGAACCGTGAGTTGCTCGGCGAAATTGAAGCGTCGCAGGAACCCGCAGCCAACCCCGATGAAGAGCGTAGCCAGGAAGAACTGGCCGCCATGGCGCAGCGTTTCCGCGATGCCCTGATGACGCTGAAAAATGCCCGCTTCCGTTCCCGTCGTGGCAAGCGCAGCCTCTATCAACTGCCCTGGTACATCATTATTGGTCCACCGGGGTCGGGTAAGACCACCGCACTGGTTAATTCCGGATTAGAATTCCCTCTGGCAGAGTCCCATGGCAAACAGGCCTTGGGTGGGGTAGGTGGTACCCGCAACTGTGATTGGTGGTTTACCAACGACGCTGTGTTAATTGATACTGCGGGGCGCTACACCACGCAGGACAGTCACCGTGTGGTCGACAATAATGCGTGGCGCGCATTTCTGACACTGCTGAAAAAATATCGCCGCCGCCGGCCGATTAATGGTGCACTGGTCGCCATTTCTCTGCAGGATCTGATGGTTCAGACCCGCGAACAGCGTGAACTGCAGGCGAAAACAATCCGCACCCGTATCAGTGAGCTTCAGGACGAATTAGGCATCCGTTTTCCTGTGTATCTTACGTTCACTAAGTGTGACCTGGTGGCTGGCTTCGCTGAGTATTTCGGTAATCTGTCGCAGGCTGAACGTGAACAGGTGTGGGGCGTCAGTTTCCCTGAAGAGCAGAGCGCTGACGCCGGTGCTGATCTCAGCCTGTTCCGGGGTGAGTTCGCACAGTTACTTCGTCGCCTCAATGAGCGCCTGCTCTGGCGTGTGCAGAACGAACGCAATATTGATAAGCGGGTTTCGATCCAGAGCTTCCCTGCGCATATGGAAAGCCTCGGAGCCATTCTGGAAGAATTTCTGCAACAGACGTTCGCGCCTCATAATTACGGCTCTGTGCCCATGTTGCGTGGCGTCTACTTTACCAGTGCAACCCAGGAAGGTAGCCCGATTGACCGCATGATGGCGCAAGTGAGTGCTAACTTTGGTCTTGAGCGCAATATGGGTAAGCAGCAGCACAACAGCGGCAAAAGCTTCTTTATTACCCGGTTGTTTGATGACGTTATTTTCCCTGAATCTGAGCTGGTGGGGGTTAATAAGAAAATTGAAAACCTGCTGCGCTGGATGCGCAGGGGCGCTTTCGCGTCACTGCTGTTGGTGTTTGCCGGCAGCGTTGCGTTGTGGACCGGTGGACTGACGCAGAACAAAGCCTATATGGCCGACGTGGATGCGCTTTACGACGAGTATCGTCAGTTGCGTAAGAACCTTCGCCCAGAACAGGCGGACACCCGCGAAGCACTTGAGGTGTTGGCGCCACTGTATAAGGCAACGCTGGTGTACGATCAGGAAGCCCATCCCTTTATATCTTCGCTTGGGCTCTATGATGGGCGTGTTGATGACGCGGTCGATCGTGTTTATCAGCAGGAGCTTGCAGAGCTGTTTCAACCTGCGCTGGCGAATATGATGGAGCGTCATCTGGGATCCCTCGGTGCGGATGACACCGCCTTGTTGCCGGTATTCCGTGTATATCTGATGCTGTTCGATCAGGAGCACAGAAACACTGACGAAATTCGCGCCTATGCACAGACCCGCTGGGAAGACCTGCTTCCGGGAGAGGCTGGCAAGCAGTCACAGCTGATGACGCATCTTGATAACCTGATCGCGCAGGGCTTAAGTGAGCAGTACGACGCCGATAAGTATGTCGTACAGCGCTCACGGGACTATCTGCGCCGGATTCCGGTGGCTCAACGTCTGTTCGCCCAGCTGCAGAAAGTAGGCAACAACGGCGCCATGGTTGATCTGTATCGCGAGATCGGTGGAAACCCGCAGCAGACGTTTGGTCTGAGTGAGAACGATGCCGTATTCAGTATGCCGTATCTCTTTACCAAAGCCGGTTACGACAATGCCGATTACGGTCCGGATTCCGAAATGATGAAGCAGATCGCTGCTGATCGCTGGATCTACGGAGGCGATGGCGCCAGCGATGATTACACCAAGGCAGATCTGCAGAAGCTTTCCGATGAGGTTGAAAAGCTCTACCTGACGGAATACGCACGTCGCTGGCAGGCCTTTTATGCCCGCTTCTCTCTGCAACCTCTGCCTGGCGGTAGTCAGTCTGTGACAACGCTGCTGCAGTTTGCCGATCAGCTATCATCGCCGCTCCTGCAGGTGTCGGAACTGGTGGCTAAAAATACCCGTCTGACGAAAGAAATCGAATTGCCAACCGCCGCCGGAGCCACCAACGCCGGCAAGCTGGCCGGTAAGCTCGCGGATATGACCTACGACCCAACACTGGTTGATCTGCGCTTCCGCGATATTCAGCGCATGCTCGATGCCGAGAAAGGCACACCATCCAAATTTCAGGGTTATCTTGATGCCATCAGTGGTCTGGCTCAGTACTTAGGTCAGATTGATGGCGCGCCGGATTCCAATGCGGCAGCGTTTGAAGCGGCGAAAAAACGTTTTACCGGTGGCGGTGCAGACGCCATTCAGCAGCTTAAAAACCTGGCGGCGACAGCCCCCGAGCAGCCCGCAGAATGGCTGAACGATCTTGCTGATGGCTCCTGGCAGATTGTGATGGCGAAGGCCAAGGTGCATCTGGATACTGTGTGGCGTTATCAGGTATACGAAACCTATCGCAACACCCTTAACGACCGCTTCCCGATGTCGGCGGGTCGTCAGACCGAGGCGTCTGTTGTGGCGTTTAACGACTTCTTTAAGCCGGGCGGCATTCAGCAGGCGTTTGTTGATGAATATGTCGCGCCGTTTGTGGATACCTATCGCTGGAAGCTGAAGAGCTATGGTGGTGTCTCAATCGGACTGCGTTCAGACACGCTTGCGCAGTTCCGACGCGCAGATAATATCCGTCGCGCCTGGTTCTCCAAGGGTGAAACCGCAGGTGTCGATTTCCGCCTCATACCAGACAAACTGAATTCCAACGTACGTCTTTTCACGCTGGAGATTGGTGAGCAGCGCATCAGCTATTCTCACGGCCCAAGAATTGAAAAGCCAGTCAGTTGGACGGCAGGTGAAAGCGGACGTTCACGCTTAATCTTCGAAGACCTGGGTGAGCGTGTCAGCAGTCAGCAGTACGACGGTGACTGGTCTTTGATTCATCTGCTCGACGGAGCGAGCCTGCGCTCAGCAGTTAATCCTGCCGAGAAAATGATGACCCTCATGGTCGAGGGTTACGACGTCC
>Ga0208568_1000829_pt1 | contig 10960 bp, 6 predicted proteins | sample DeeseametaMP2969_FD_184165 | JGI IMG/M metagenome (GOLD analysis project Ga0208568, IMG submission 184165) | Marine microbial communities from the Deep Atlantic Ocean - MP2969 (SPAdes) | ecosystem: Environmental > Aquatic > Marine > Oceanic | place: South of Funchal, North Atlantic Ocean... | reverse complement strand
ACAAATAAATAGTGAGAGTTGGGCTATTGTTTTCATAGTGTGACCAATATTACACATTACAAGTATTAAATGTGTATTAACAAAAAAACCCCACTTTCGTGAGGTCAGGATGGTATTGGGAATTTTCGGGTTGAGATGAGGGAAATTTAATTACAGTTCGTGGTGTCTTGTACTCCCACATAATCTTCAATACAAGATGGGTACGGGGGACAGAGTTGGTTGTTGGAAATCCAGAAATAGTCAGAATTATTCCAATCAATATTCAAATCACAGATATTTTCAGGTATTCCTCCTGTAAGTTGATTACCACTTAAAATCAAAGAAGTCAGATTGGTCAAGTTTCCTATCTCTGATGGTATTTCTCCTGTGAGTTGGTTATCGTATAAACCCAAACCAGTCAGATTGGTCAGATTCCCTATCTCTGGTGGGATGGAACCTGTGAGTTGATTAATCATTAAACTCAAAGAAGTCAGATTGGTCAAATTACCTATCTCTGAAGGAATAGAACCTGTGAGTTGATTATCACCTAAATTCAAATAAGTCAGATTGGTCAGATTCCCTATCTCTGGTGGGATGGAACCTGTGAGTTGGTTATTGTATAAATCCAATCCAGTGGTATTTTCTACAGAATAAACTTCTCCCCACAAAGTTACTTCAGTTGGGGTGGTCTCTTCTTCAGTTGTTTCTTCACAACCCCAATAAATCAGAAATAAGATAGGAAGTAATAGATACAGTTTTCTCATCTCACACCAAATTTACAAAATGTTATTCTATAAAAAACAAAACCCCACGGAATGTGGGGTTGGGATGGGTTAGGGGATTTTATTTAATCACACTCTTTTTCATTTCCATCTCTATCCCAACATTTTGAAGAAACCAATTCCCCATCTTTGTAAGTCCCTTCTTCCTTCTGTCCATTCCTGTAATACCACTTAGTCCATAATCCATCTTCTTTCCCATCCTTGTAAGTTCCTTCTGACTTCTTTTCTCCACTCTTATACCATTTAGTAAATAATCCATCTAATTCCCCATCCTTGTAATTTCTTTCTTCACTTTTCTGTCCACTCTTATACCAATATGTCCATAATCCATCTTTTCTCCCATCCTTGAAAGTTACTCCTCTCCTCTTCTGTCCATTCTCATACCATTGAGTCCATAATCCATCTTCTTTTCCATCCTTGAGAGTTACTTCTCTCCACTTCATTCCATTAGGGTAATATTCTATATATTTGTCTTTTTTCATATCAGACGAAATTTACATACAATCACTCTATAAAAAACAAAACCCCACGAAAGTGATATTTATCAATTGAATTATATCCGATTAACAAGATTAAATAAACGAGAACTAATAATCGTATCATACTTATGTTTATTTGTTTTATTTCCGTGAGTCATAACACCAGTATAAAAACTGTTTGATAAAATGTAGTTAATTGTCGGTGATGTGAATTCACGATCTCTGTATTTATAATTTTTTTTCTTCAAAGATTTTCTCAGTTCTCTCATACTCTTAGTTTTAGTTAAACCACGTTTTCTGAGTTCTAATTATCTTTTATAAATGTAGTGTATAATCTTTGATACTTCTTTATCAACAATAAGACTATTTTCAGATTTCTTATATCCATAAGAAATTGTTCCAGATACTCTCTCATGATTCTCAAACTTTCTGAGTTTCCCTGTATTCATTCTATCGACAATAGTATCTCTTTCCATCTCATTCAGACTCAACAACACATTCATAAAAAATCGACCACTTGTAGTTGAAGTATCTATTTTCTCTAATACTGAAATGATCTTTACATCATTATCTAACAGATACTTTATAAAAACAACATCTTCACTAAATGACCTCATTAATCTATCGAGTTTCATAACGACAACAGATTCAACACTTCCTTTTTCAATAAGTGATTTAAGATAATTAAGACCATCTCTATCACTTGTAGTTCCTGTATATACTTCTTCAATTATATCATCTAATTCGATTGAATAAATCGAACAATATTCATTTATCATTTTCTTTTGATTCTCTAAAGACGTGTTGTCTTTTTGACCAATTGAACTCACTCGAATTAAACCAATATTCATAATTAACTCCTTTTGTAGTCATTATTGTAGTTTTGAGAGAAGAATGGATACTGACTGACGATGATTGTAGTTAATTGTAGTCGAAAAAAAGACCTACAGAAATTAAATAAAATCCCTGTAAGTCTTGATATTGTTGTGGCTCGGGCCGGAATTGAACCAGCGACACAAGGATTTTCAGTCCTCTGCTCTACCGTCTGAGCTACCGAGCCGCCAAAAATGCCGTGAAAATTAGTAGCAGGATGCTCCTTTTGCAACTGATTAACCCACTGTTTTATTAGGCTTTCAGGTTTTTTTGTAATTGCCTACTTTCGGCCGTTTTTAATCGAGATAAACTTATGAAAATAGTTCTAGCGACACATAATCGGGATAAGGAAAAAGAATTGCAGGATTCTCTGCGAGGACTGGATGTGGAAATCCAAACTTTATCAGAGTATTCTAATATTGGAGAGATTGAAGAAACAGGTACTACATTACTGGAAAACAGTCTGTTGAAAGCACGTACAGTTTTTGCCAAAACTGGACATCCGGCAATAGCCGATGATACCGGATTGGAAGTCGACGCACTTGATGGTGGACCAGGAATATACTCTGCTCGATTTGCTGGTTTAAATGCAACCTATGAGGATAATTTGAATAAACTTTTATCCTTAATTGAGGATGTCCCTGAGGAGAAACGCTCGGCCAGATTTCGTACAGTAATATCATTTGTTGATGGCAGTCAAGAATTGTGGACTGAAGGCCATATAGATGGTAGAATCACTGAATTCCCTCGTGGAAATGCTGGCTTCGGGTATGATCCTATTTTTTATGTTCCTCAGCTAGAGAAAACATTTGCGGAACTTTCTACCGAAGAAAAGAATAAAATCAGTCACCGTGGGATCGCATTACAAAAACTTCGTAAAATACTCGTAAATGTGCTAAACTAGGTGAATGAACCAAAAATAGGAGAATCCTCTATAAACCTACCGCTATCGGAATGATGGTTCCTCGGGGAACCAACCGACACAAATAACAACACAGGAGAATCCCTTTGAAAAAAGGGTGGCACGTCCTTATCGCGTTTTTCCTGACCGTAGGTACTGTTTTCTCTCTATACGGCCAGCAGGATAGTTCTACCTTAACCTTGCCCCCCAGTTACCATCTGCGATCTGCATATGTAGTAACTGCATTCCCGGAAATACCAGTACCACTTAGTCTCATGAAAGATACGCTAGACCAACCACTGTATCTATTAGATGTGACCTATGGTGAGCGAATTCTTGATGTAGCCATAGACAGTAGTTGGCACTACATATCATTTACTGAATACATAGATGATGAGGTTTTACGAATCCCTTTCACCAGCACGGTAGAGTGGTATTTCAATCATATGGTCCAAGTGAACCGGGTGTTGAATTTCATTGATTCATTTAAAAAACCGGATCAAGGTGATCAACGCTACACAGAACGTCGCGGCGGACGATATCTAGAAATGGTAGGTATGGATATGGGTGACTTTGGCCGGGTGTCACTCCGCGTTAATGGCAATATCAATATCAATGGAAAAATGGTATTTCAGGATCAGGAACTTGTCCGTTCCAGTATACGGGAAACGCAAAATACGCACCTAGAATTTGACCAGAAACAGGCAGTTAATATTGAAGGAAAAATTGGTGATCGTATAACAGTTAAAATGGATAGAGATTCAGAACGAGACTTTGATTGGGAGAATAATATCCGTATATCATATGAAGGTGAAGAAGATGATATTCTTCAAAAAGTAGAGGCTGGGAATATTTCTTTATCATTGCCGGCGACCCAGTATGTTACTTTTTCTGGACAAAATAAAGGCCTTTTTGGTCTGAAAGCTATATCAAAACTTGGGCCTGTCGATGTAACCACAATTGCCTCTATTGAGAAAACGAAAAAGGAACAACAGCAATACAAGGGCAGCAATGAATCGGCCGTTGTAAAAATCAAGGACAGTAACTACATAAAGAACCAATATTTTTATATTCATAAGTGGTTTCGAAATGGTATAGATACCACCTTCAATGGGACCTATATCGGTATACCGCCATTTTATCCCTTATACGAAGGCACGCACCTTGTTGGCAATGTAATCATTAGAGATTTTGATCTCTATAAACTGGAATCAGCCAATGACGCTAGTACGGACCCAGGTATTGCCTACGCAGATTTAAACGATAAAGAAAATTCAGAAAGTCAAGAGGGTAACTACAAAAGACTGGAACCGGGTCAGGATTACTCCATCAGTAATGATCTGGGGTTTATTCGCTTACGGAATAGATCAAGGAATGAAGCTTTTGGCTGTACATTTGTATTAGCGAATAGACAAACCGGAGATACCCTATTAACTGTGGGCAGCGGAATTATTACAACCGATTCCACATCGAGTTTGATACTGAAAATGATCAAGCCCATTTCATTAACTCCTAGCCATTCAACATGGGATCTCATGTTTAAGAATGTCTACTATATGGGCGCATCCAACATTAATAAGGAAGGTTTTGCCGTGCGTATTGTTAATCAGCGTCAGAACCCCCCATCTGAATATGATCTTGGCGGTACACCATATATCACACAGTTTGGATTGGATAGTTTAAACGAAGCGGGCATTCGTCAATCAGATGAATTAATTGACATGGAAAATAGTAGTATAATCAATATGGTGAGTGGTGAATTGATGTTCCCTACATATCATCCATTTGCTTATGATTCACTGGCGGGTGGTAATAAAAACTCTGAGTTACAGATTGTTTTGGGACAGGGTAAAATGTATACCACGACAACGCAGACAGAGATTAATAATGACAGTCGTTTTGAACTGCAGATCGAATACACGAACCAAAGTGCTAATATCAATCTGGGCTTTATGATTGTGGAAGGCAGCGAGCAGGTATATGTTGATGGGTTAGAGCTAAAACGCGGCGTTGATTATCAGATAGATTATTTCTCAGGTACACTCGTTATGAATGAAGATTTAAATCCGAATGCACAATTAAAAATACTGTTTGATAAGCATGAAATAGTATCATTTGATAAAAAGACGATTATTGGTACGCGGGCTCAAATGGATCTTGGGAATCGATCATTTATTGGTGCTACAGCTTTATATTTCAATCAGTCAGTGATCAATGAGAAAATTGAAGTTGGTTATGAACCGACTCGCAATTTCATATGGGGTGTAAATGGACGTTATGAACAACCGTTAGAGGGATTAACCAGATTGATTGATCGATTACCGATCATTAATACTGAAAAAGCATCATCATTTTCAATTGAAGGTGAAATCGCGCAGGTCATGCCAAATCCAAATTCCATAAATAATCCTGAAACTGGGGATCCAAGCGGCGTAGCGTATATTGATGATTTTGAAGGAGCAAAACGTACTACTTCTTTTCCAATTCAGCGCCGGTTCTGGAAATCGTCATCACCACCACTTATTTATCATTCAAACAAAACACTTAGTCATCGTAACCGAGCGAAAATGTATTGGTATAATCCGTACGTTCAATGGCGAACAAAAGATATATGGCCGAATCAAGAGACATCTATTCGTGCTCAAAATGAAACAACCGATATCCTAGTTATGAATTATAAACCACTCATCAACCAAACCCAGCTGCCAAAAGATTCTCTTTGGGCAGGAATTATCACAACATTGTATTCTGGAGATTACGACCAAACGCAAACTAAATTTTTTGAAATTTGGATTCGCAGCAAGAGTGGATCAAAATCCGAGTTAAGTATTGATCTTGGTAAAATTAGCGAAGATTGGAATGGTAATGGTTCGCTAAATACAGAGGATATACCGGTAGCTGGTATGATTGGTGATGGACTATTGGATGATGCAGAGGATATTGGGTTAGATGGTTGTGCGGATGAGTCGGAAGATGGCTGGGGTGGATGTTTACAATTTGGTGAAACATATAATGAACTTCTTGCAGCAGGTAGCACTATTTTGATCAATGTCGCTGATGACATAGATCCAAATGATCCAAATAGTGATAATTGGAACTATGATGAAGGTAGTAATGATTATAAGCGAATCAACGGGACTGAAGGTAATGCACTTGATGCTGGAAGATATCCAGATACAGAAGATTTGGATCGAACTGGATTCTTGGATAAAATTAATGATTACTTCACCAAAACGTTTACGTTAGATGATACGACCTATTTTTCTGGTGAGACTATCAAGAATGGTCAACCAACTGGCTGGAGGTTATTTCGGATCCCGCTAAGCCATTTTGAAATAATTGACAGTACAGGCAATCAAGAATGGAACGAGATTAAATTTTGCAGGTTAAGGCTTTCAGACACTACACAGGCTTGGGTTCAGATCGCAAAAATAGAATTAGTAGGTAATGAATGGCAGGAATTGGGTGTAGCGCCTGATTCATCAGATTTATACAGTAAGACCAATTCCGATAGTGTATTTTCTATCTCAGTAATAAACACAGAGGATAATGCGAATTATGATCCGCCACAGGGTGTAAAGGGTGAGTACGATCGCATAAATGAAATACGATCAAAAGAACAATCGCTGGTTTTAAAATTCGATAATCTTTATCCCCACTACAAAGGTGCTGCTTTAAAAACATTGGTTAACGTATCCGGTGACAGGGCCAAAAGTTATCTTACGTATAATAAGATGAAAATGTATGTATATGGCAATAGCCCTTGGATCGGAAGCACTGAAACCAAGGTGGAATTTTTCATGCGTTTTGGACTGGGGGAAGATTATTACGAACTGGTTCAACCAGTATATAATGGTTGGGATGAGTCCGAAGAAAGGAATACGATCGATCTGGATCTGAACTGGTTGACCCAGCTCAAACTGCAAGATTCAACAAGCGTAAAAAAATTAAATGGTACAGATACTTTTTCAGATTCAGCAAATATAAAGTCTTATATATTTAGGGATGAGAATGGTATTTCTACTGGTAAGCGAATCAATATAAAAGGTAAACCCGCGTTATCAAGGATCCAGTTTTTTATGGTTGGAGTGAGAAATATATCTGAAGAATGGATAAGTGGTGAGGTTTGGCTCGATGAACTTCGTTTAAGTGGTGTAAAAAAAGATCGTGGTGTTGCTATGCGTCTTACATCAAAATTTAGTTTAGCCGATATAGCAAACACATCGTTTACATACAGTCGAAAAGATGCAGATTTTCATGTACTGCAGCAGCGTCTTGGTACCAACCAATCCGGGGAAAACTTTTCTCTAAATACAAATGTGCAAATACATAAACTATTGCCTAAATCATGGGGAATAAGCGTACCGGTAAATCTAATGATGAATAGTGCCACGAATACTCCAAAATATTTTCCGGGCTCCGATATTCTTGTAAGTGAAGGCAACGCTCCCGATTCGATTCTAACTAAATCTACGGGTATGAATTTTAGTACATCATTAGCAAAGTCGAGTAAATCGGATAATAAAATTATTAAATATACTTTGGATAAGCTGAAGCCAAGTTTTAGTGCTAGTAACTCGTTTTCGTCAAATGAAATTAATAAAGAAGTATTAAATGAAAAATACTCAGGTAAGTTGAGCTATGCACTTCCGTTTGGCCGTGATAATTACATTAGTCCTTTAAAATGGACGAAACCTATACCCTGGATCGGACCAAAACTGAGTGAGATACATTTTTATTATACACCTTCTAACCTGAATGCATCTATGAATTTCAGTGAAAGCTTAAGCCAAAGGACAAAGCGTGTTGGCGGCCGATCACCTGACTCCTATAATTTTGGATTAAATAGAAATTTGTCTATGGATTATACGCTAACGGATGCCTTAAAAACGAAATACACTCGAGCCGTCAAAAGTGATCTTCAGGATTATCGCGGCTACGCATGGATGGCGATGAGAGACTTGGACCCAGGCGTTGTAGAAAATATTACAGAGAATTTAACCACATCATTTAATCCAGTAATTTTTACCTGGCTAAGACCCAACATAAATTATTCTTCAGCACACAGCTGGAACCAGGATAGAGAAAGCACGCTGGGCGGCGCCAATATTGGAACACAGTTGCGATTTTCATCAAGCATTGCTTTGAATTTAGTTAATATGTTTGAAGTAATTTATAAACCGCCATCAAAGGCTTCAGCACCCACAGGTAGATCACGACGACGGCGGTCAAAACCCGAAGAGGAAAAACCACCGGAGAAAAAACAAAAAGATGTACCTGCTCTAAATTTTGTACATGGATTGATCAGGAGGGTCAACCCGATTAATTTTAGTTATACGGAAAATCTTAACAGGACGGGGCGTGGTGTAATTGGTGATGTTCCGTTGGGTTACCGTTTTGGTTGGCAACCTGATCATGGTTTGGATCACTCAGAAAAAATTGGATCTGATATAGGTGCGTGGGATCACAAACGCGATTTTTCACTCCGTTCTGGTTTAAATCTTACAAAAAGTATTAGCACCAGTTTTAATTATGCGCAAAATGTTTCCACAACAAGAAGTGGCTCGGGAACCGAGCAAAGAAACATGTCACGTGATTATTTTGCGTATGGAGAAAAATTAGAAAATGGCTTACCCTTTCCGGGCTGGAGTGTTCGTTGGTCTGGTTTGGAAAAACTGCCGATATTGAATAAGTATCTACGATCTCTTTCATTTGAACACGGATTTAGTGGTAAAGAAACGCGGGCCTGGCAATTTGAAAATTTTGTTGGTCCCAGTATGCCATTATTGGATTTAGGTAATTTCATCACTGATTTTGATGAGTTCGAACGTTCATCCAGAATCAACACTAATTTTTCACCGTTGGTTGGATTAACTGCAAATTTACACAAAGGTATATCGATGAATTTTCGCCATAATTTATCAAAATCACTGGACAGGGTGCCGACAGGTATTACTGTTCATCGCGATAAAAGTTATACATCGAGCGCTAACTATAGCCATAGAGGCGGTATAACTATTCCATTGCCATTTATGGAAGATTATAAAATTCAAAATACCGTCAATTTTCAATTTAATTTTGATATGAATGAAAGCGAGACATTAGGTAGTAAAAATGACGGGCTGGAATTTGGACAAACGGCATATAATTCTGGATGGAAAGCGGGAATTCGTATTACCTATACCTTCTCAGCCAAAGTTAGCGGTAGCATGATCTACGGCTATCATGAAAATGAATCCATGACCACTGGTAAAAAAATTGACCGTGACTTTGGATTTGATCTTAATATCGCTATTAGTGGTTAGATAAATGCAAATTCAAATCAAAATAATCCTAACCATTTCTACTATCATTTTTCTATCAAACTGCAATAATACAGTACCTGAATTTGATCAAGAGAATGCTTTTCAATACTTGATTGAGCAATGTGAACTTGGTCCGCGAAACCCAGATTCAAATGGTTACAAGCAATGCTTGGATTATCTACAAAAAACTCTTGCAGGATATGCAGACACAGTTCTTCTGCAGCCTTTTGTTCTGGATGATTTGGTTAATGAAAAAACTTATGATTTAACCAATATTATTGCTCGCTTCAAAGCAGATGAACCCCAACAGCTCCTGATTGGAGCGCACTGGGATACAAGGCCGTGGGCCGATGAGGATCCAGATCTAGAAAAACGTTTTGATCCGATAATTGGGGCCAATGATGGTGCTAGTGGTGTGGCGGTGATTTTGGAACTGGCGCGAATTTTAAATGATTCACCACCCCCAATTGGTATTACACTCGTTCTGTTTGATGGAGAGGATATGGGTAGATCCGACATTCCAAAAAGCTATGCGCAAGGTTCACTGGCATTTGCCAAAGATTTACCCATAAAGAAACCTGACGAAGCGATAATATTGGATATGATTGGCGATGCTGAATTGCATATTCCGATAGAACGTTTTTCTTACCAACAGAATAGGCAACTAGTGAAAAAATTATGGGGCTTAGCAAAGGTATTAAGCCTGGACGCTTTTGAATCACGTATAGTACATACAATTTATGATGATCATGTACCACTATGGGCTGAGGCGAAAATACCAGCAGTTGACATTATCGATTTTAATTATCCAAATAGTTATGCGAATTATTGGCATACAACCCAAGACTTGCCTGAGAATTGCTCTGCCGAAAGTTTGGGGCAAGTCGGTACACTATTAGTTCATTATATTTATGGAAGGTAAAAAGTGAAGTTTCATAGTTATACCCGGGTGAATTCATTTTTTCTATTCCTGTGTGCATTGATTTTTTGGGGTTGTCCTGATTCGGCCAGTACGACAGATACAGATTCACCATTAGGTGAACTACAATTCACCTTTTTACAGGAAGACCAGATTTTATATTTTGCGATTGATGTAGCGCCAAATGTTAAAGGGAATTCTTTGGAAACAGCAGTGGTATATTGGTTTGGCACGGACACGACCAGTACTAGGACAGCTGATTATCTATTATTAAATGATGATGGTATCAGCGGTGATATATTAAAAAATGATGATTTGTATTCTTTGAAGGTTATCAACAATACGTTAACTCAGAATCCGATTGATAATGATACTGGAAGGGTATATCTGGATTTTGAAGCGACCTATGAAAATAATGCATCATTCATGGTACAAGATTCATTTTATTTGGGAAATATTATACCAATAATTGTGTCCATATCGGCATCGGATACGATATTTCTACCCGATAGTGGCGGTGTAACATTTGAACTGGTTAAAGCCCGTGTTCATGATGCGAATGGATTGGATGATATTCGCAGAGTTGGTTTCGTTTCATTCTATGTGGATGATAGCACATTTTTAAATGAAGGAAATATTATCAATCTTTACGATGATGGCAGCGAAGTAATTATTTATGAACCGAATTTTACCAGCGGTGACGAAGTGGCAAATGATTCGAC
>Ga0208568_1000828_pt1 | contig 10963 bp, 6 predicted proteins | sample DeeseametaMP2969_FD_184165 | JGI IMG/M metagenome (GOLD analysis project Ga0208568, IMG submission 184165) | Marine microbial communities from the Deep Atlantic Ocean - MP2969 (SPAdes) | ecosystem: Environmental > Aquatic > Marine > Oceanic | place: South of Funchal, North Atlantic Ocean... | reverse complement strand
AAACAGGAATATGAGGCGTCTTCACTTCCCGTTAAATTCTTCAATCAACTCATCAATTTGCGGGGCGAGCGAAAAAATGCTGTTCCAGTAAGAATCGTGATCGTACCATTGTGAATTCAATTCATCCAGTTCACGTCCCTGTTGCTCTATCCAGGTGAAATATTTGAGATTGTGGATTCTTTTCTTTTCATAATGTGTTAATTCAAGCACATTTTCAATTCCGGAATCCATCATCAACTGCATATCTTTGTGTGCATCAATGCCGGTGTATGCACCCCGTTCTGCTGTCAGTTCTTCAATACGCGAACCGTAAAGTTCCATTGAATCTGTCAAAATTGTAATCACGTAATCGTCTTCGGTCAACTCATAATATTTTGCAAATTTGACAGCCGCAAGGACGTTTCCAATTCCTGAAATACCCAACAGGTCCAACTGCTTCGCAAATTCCGGATCCACACCGTAGTGCGCAAGTGTTTCCCGTCCGGTGGCCTCATTGAAAAGACGCAACAGACGAACCGCAGCCTCATCATCAACTCCAATCACCATATCCGTGTTTTTGCAGTCGTGAATCCACGGTACATGTTTGTCGCCGATGCCTTCTATTCGGTGATCTCCAAAACCGTTGTTCAACAGAGTGGGACACTGCAGGGCCTCCGCAACAGCCAATTTTGAACCGGGAAATTTTTCTTTTAAATAATATCCAAAGGCCATTGAACCTGCAGATCCGGAAGAGGAAATGGCACCGGCAAATCTACTGTTTACACCCATTTCCTGTTTCAAAGCTTCTTCAGCAGCTTTGCCTGTTACCATATAATGCCAAAGCGGATTTCCAAATTCTTCGAACTGATTGAAGATCTGGATATCGTTCCGCGTGTTTTTCAGTTCCCAGCATTTGTCAAATATTTCCTTCACATTGCTTTCACAACCCGGAGTTGCAATCACTTCTCCGGCCACTTTCTCCAACCATTCAAAACGTTCGCGCGACATATTTTCCGGTAAAATCGCAATTGAATCACAGCCCAGCAGCGAAGACACATAAGCCCCGCCTCTGCAGTAGTTTCCGGTGGATGGCCAGACTGCCTTAGTTTCTCCCGGACAAAATTGTCCGGTGGTTAAAGCCGGAGCCAGGCAGCCGTATGTCGCCCCCACTTTATGCGCACCGGTTGGAAACCACTTGCCGACCAGTGCTATTATTTTTGCTTTGACACCGGAAAGTTCCGGAGGAATAACGATGTAATTCACACCGCCGAAACCACCGCCCTCTGAGACAGGTTCATTTTTCCAGGAGATCCGAAACAAATTGGCCGGATGTGTTTCCCACAAACCAACGTTTTTCAGTTCATCTTTGATTTCTTCCGGAATCGTTTCAGGATTCTGCATCTGTCCAAAGGTGGGAAGTTTGATTTTTCGTTCCCGGCAGTGTTTTGCGTTTTGCCGAATTTTTGCTTCGTTTTTTGTCAAATCAATCATATTTATTTAGATTAGAAATTTAGTAGTTTCAGTTTTATGAAATTTCATCAAGCGAGTTGATGGTCTTTTCAGGCAGGATAATATTTTTTGCTGCAGAATTAGTGTCTTTCAGTCCGTTTCCGGTCAGCAGAACAACACAAGTTTCACCGGAATCCAAAGATGATTTCTGTTTCAAAAACCCTGCGTAAGCCGTAGCCGCCGCCGGTTCAGAAAAAAGTCCGCAGGCGGAAGAAAGCTCTTTTTGTGCAGACAAAATTTCATCATCCGAAACAGTAATACATTTGCCGTCGTAGGCTTTTAGATTTTTCACAGCAAGATGTCCGTTGCTCGGAACATCGACTGAAATTGAATCCGCAACGGTTTTTGCCGGATGTCCGTCAAAAACTCCGGTTTCCAGTGCACGGTAAATCGCAGCGCTTCCGGAAGCCTGTACTGCATGAACGGTGGGAATTTTGACAATCCTGCCAAGCTGCAGCAGATCCCGGAATCCTTTGTAAATACCCGACAAAATTACTCCGTCTCCAACTCCAACAAAAACATGATCCGGCGCTTTTCCATCCGGAACGTCCGGTGCGAGTTGATTGAATATTTCTAGGGAGACAGTTTTCTTCCCCTCAACAGTCATTGGATTGTAAGCCGTGTTGCGGTTCATTCCACCACGGGTTCGGGAATATTCCAATGAAAGTGCGAAGGCCTGATCGTAGTTTTTTTCCGCCAAAACCACATCCGCTCCATATTGCAGGGCCTGGATCATCTTTGCAGGAGGTGCAGTTTTTGGTAAAAATAATTTGATTTTCAATCCTGCTGCCGCACCGACTCCTGCCATGGAAGAGCCCGCGTTTCCGGTAGAGGCCACAACAACTTCACGGATCCCGTGTTTTCGGGCAAAAGCTGCCACCAAAAAAGAAGCCCTGTCTTTTAATGAACCAGTGGGATTTACTCCATCATCCTTCAAATACAAGTGCGGAAAAGCATATTTTTCCACAAGATTTTGCGGATGCCACAAAGGAGTATTTCCAACAGGAATTGCAGGAAAAAACTCGCGCTCCACCGGCAAAAAATCCAATGGATCGTGACTGGATATACTCCCTTTAAGTTCCACTTCCAGCACGCCGTTCAGAGGTTGTCCGGATCGTTGCGTGGCAGAGCAGACGGGACACAACATCAGCTCCGGATCAATTTCATAAACTGCATCGCACTGACTGCATTTGTAGTTGAAGCTTAACAATAGTAACTCTTTCTATTCTAAAGTTGCTGTCGCATAATTCCGGATTAAGCAACAATTTGTCTTTTGTCATCCCGGACCTGTTCCGGGATCCAGTTCACTGAACGGGTTGAATACAAGAATTGAAGTGATTCAATGGATTCCTGGTCTCCGCTGCACTGCCCGGAATGACAATTCTAAATTCCGGTATTTTCACTGCCACAAGCTTACTGGAATGTGTGACATAAAACGAGTAATAATTACTCTATAATTAGCGGAAGTTTTTAAGAGATGGGTAACCAAATTCCAGCGTCTGGTGAGGGAGAATTTCCTCCAGTTCTTCAATCAGCGTTGAAGTAATGTTGATCCGCTCTTCGGGGGTAATGGTTACAGAAACGGCTTCAGGTGTTTGAACTGAAAATGCGAAAGGCTTGTCACCAGAATATTTTTGCAGAGTCTTCCGCAGTAAACTGACAGATTCCTGATTCAGGGATTCAGCACCTATTTTTATCAACATGCTTTTTGCCTCAGTTTCCCTGAGTTCACTCAGCCTGTGTACATTGTCCACAAACATTCCCACCTCTTCATCCCGATAATTCACACGACCGGAAATCAAAAGTGGATCGTCGCTTTCCAGCAATTCTCCCACCTTCTCATAAACCGAGGCAAAGACAGGAAACTCAATGGTTCCCCGTGTATCTTCAAGTGTGACAATGGCAAACTTTTCGTTGCTTTGGTTTAGACGGACAGTATTATTGACAACGATTCCAACCAAAGAAACCTTATCTTTTTCTGCATGAAGACCCTCTTTCATTTTAGCAGTGGTGGTAGCCAGGATTTTAATTTCTGAGACATAACTGTCCAGCGGATGTCCTGAAACATAAAAGCCCAGTGCCGTCTTTTCCTGATTTAAACGTTCCCGTTTGGGCCAGTTCCTGACTTCAGGAAATTCAAGCTGAGTTTTGGTAGCTTCTGCATCGCCTGCATCCATCAATTCAAACAGGGAATCCTGCGAAGGCTCTTCAGCACGCTGAAATTCCTGTGCTAAATGAAAGGCACTGTCGATTGCAGCAAACAATTGCGAACGGTTTTCATGCAGTGAATCGAAGGCACCGCACTTGACCAGTGTTTCAATCATTCGTTTATTGACTTCCTTCAAATCCACTTTTTTCATGAATTCCATAAAATCAGTCAATTGTCCATGTTCGTTACGTACCTTCAAAATTGCATCAACTGCTTTTGAGCCCACGTTTTTAACAGCATTCAAACCAAAACGAATGACCTCAATCCGGGCTTCCCGGCGCAGCCAAGCAGAAAATGGGGACTTCAAATCAAAGATTGCAATATTGACTTTAGAGTTCAGTGTATTTAATTTCCCGCTTGAAGATTCAGTGGTTTGAACAAAAAATTCCAGAAATTCAGCTTCTTCTTTGAAATCGCGATTTTTAAGTATTTTCATGGAATTCCGGAGCGGCTCAATCCATTCTTCAGGAACTGTTTCTTTTGCCGGACTGGTACCGCAGAAGTCACGTTCAAAGTGCGAGATTGTTCTGACTGAGATTCTGAAACCGGTTGGTGCAACCGTAAAAGTTTTTGCGCTGTGATTCACATCCGGAGGCAAAACATTGACACCCATTGCCTTGCATTCACTAATGTAACTGATGACGTTGTCCTGGTTGTTGATTGAACCATTGAACAATGCAGCCATCAGCTGAACGGGATAATGTGCCTTGAGAAATGCAGTTTGATATGAAATCAAACCATAGGCAACACTGTGGGATTTGTTAAAACCGTAACCTGAAAAATAATTGATTGTGTCAAATATTTCATTGGCTTTTTCTTCCGGAGTACTGGATTTAGGACATTTCTCAACAAACTCCGGGTTTTTCAGGCAGCCTTCAACGAATTGTAGACGCTGTTCAGCCAGAACTTCCGGAGTCTTTTTTCCAATCGCACGACGTAACAAATCTGCCTGTCCCAGAGAAAATCCGGCAAGGACCTGCACGCCCTGAATGATTTGTTCCTGATAGACAAGCACACCGTATGTTTCCCGTAAAATATCCGCCATAAGTGGATGCGGATAAATAACTCTCTTTCGTCCATGTTTGCACTGCACATAATCCTCAACCATTCCGGAACCAAGAGGGCCCGGGCGGTAAAGTGCCAGAATCGCAACAATATCTCCAAAAACTGAGGGCTGCATGTTAGATACCAGGCGTTTCATACCTGACGATTCCAGCTGGAAAACTCCGATTGTATCTGCACGGCAGAATAAATCGAAAGTTAAGGAATCGTCCATGGGTATACTGGAGATGTCGATTGAGGCTGAATCCGGACGGCTTGTTTTGATCAGGTCAAGAGTATTGTCAATGGTGGAAAGGTTTTGCAAACCGAGGAAATCAAACTTGACCGCACCCTGGTCCTCTGCATATTTCATTGGATACATCGACTGCAGCGCACCTTCTTTTCCGGTACAGACCGGCATCACTTCACGGATATCCTGATCCATGATAATCACTCCAGCAGCGTGGGTTCCCATATGAGTGTTCAGGTCTTCCAGCTGCCGGCTGAACTTAATCAAACGCTGTTCATTTTCACTGCCTTCTGCAGCAAGCAGCGCCAGTTCAGGCTCTTTAGCCAGCGCCTGATCAAGCGTGATATTCAAATCATTTGGAACAAGTTTTGCGATTTTATCTGCTTCAGAATATGGAAAATCCAGCACCCGCGCTACACCGCGCACGACCGCTTTTGCTTTGAGTGAACCAAAAGTGGATATTTGGCATACATTTTTGTCGCCGTATTTTTCACGAACGTGCTCTATTACTTTTTCTCTGCCCTCTACATCAAAATCAATATCGAAATCCGGCAGGTTTACACGATATGGATTAAGGAATCTCTCAAAAAGCAGCCCGTAGCGCAGGGGATCAATATCCGTGATGAGTAAAGCGTAAGCGACCAGCGAACCTGCTCCGGAACCCCTTCCAGGGCCAACCGAAACGCCGTTGTCTTTTGCCCATTTGATAAATTCAGAAACAATCAAAAAGTAACCTGGAAATTCCATTTGAATGATCACCTCCAGTTCAAAACTTAAACGCTCAGAGTAAGGTTCCCGAAATTCCTCAAACGGAACCTCCGGAGCATAAAGTTCATAAAGTTTTACCAATCGGTTTTTCAATCCTTTTTCGGCATCTTCGCGTAGTTTTGAATCAAGAGTTTCAGATTCTCTTGTGGCAATTTGCGGCAGAAATATTTTTTTATTTTCCAGAGAGACATCGCATTGCTCTGCAATTTTACTGGTATTATTCAATGCAGTCGGTGGAAGTTCCGCAAATGCCGAGAGCATTTCTTCCGGACTTTTCAGGTAACGCTGGTTGCCAAGCTGTTGGGGAACACCTTCATCTGTCACTCTGCGCTGTAAACCCATCAGCCAGAGAATATATTGTGCCTCGGCTTCTTCAGGAGTTAGATACAGGCATTCGTTAGTGCCGACCAGAGGTATATCAAGTTCATGCCCCAAACGGATCAACTGTTTGTTTAAATCCAGTTGTTCCGGAAGTCCTGTATTCTGCAGTTCAAGGTAATAACGGCCGGCAAAAACATCTCTGTACCAAAGTGCAATTCGACGTGCATCATCCGGTCGTCCTTCAAGTAAATGTTTGTTGAGCTGTCCATTCATTCCGCCGCTGAGTGCAATCAAACCCTCGTTATATTTTTCCAGCAGTTGATGATTGATGCAGGGGACTCCCTTGACTTTGCCTTCGGTATAGCTGAGGCTCGCCAGAAAACCCAGATTGTGATAACCCAGCCGATTCTGACAAAGAAATTGAGTCTGTCCAATGGAAGATTTTGCAGGTCCGGATTCGGTTAAAACCTCCTCAGGGTCATCTTCAATAACAGATGCACCCATTCCGATAATCGGCTTTAAGCCTTCTTCCTTCAAAGTGTGGAAAAATTCAACGGCACCAAACATGTTTCCATGATCGGTAACAGCACAGGACTCAAAACCATTTTTTTTGAGTGCAGTAACCAAATCTTTAATTCGGATTGCTCCCTCAAGCAGAGAATATTGCGTGTGAAGATGAAGGTGGGTGAACATTACTGTCTGAATTGTTTTTTGGAAGAGTGACCAGTATGCATCTTACATGAAATTAATTTTGCGGGCAAGATTCTTATGAGTATGTTGATTGGAATTTTGTTCCGAAACAGGCTGTATTCATGTCATCAGATTTACGATTAATACCGGCAATCTGGCTCATCTTTGATGTTTTAGAGTTGTCAACTCAGCCTGTTTGATGTAACCTGTTGCACAGACTAGAACTGAATTTAAATCTAAAAAATTAAGATTTTTCATATTTTTTGAAAAGACATAATTGCTGATGTTAGAGTATTTACGACCGGACAATCTTGAAGACGCACTTTTGACGTTAACTGAACAACCCTGTACTTTGCTGGCGGGTGGAACGGATTTTTATCCGGCCAACAAAAAAACATGACAACAGATAACAATCTCCAGCATTTTGCTGAAGACATGCCCCTGAGTAAAACTGCACTTGATTTGAGCTCAAACGGACAGGGATTCGGTTTGATCATTGTCGACGAGGTCAACGGTTTTGCCACCGTCGGCGCCGGAAATCTTGCTCCTCAAGTTCCCAATGAACAGGTATCAGTGATGGTTTCCGAAACTAATCGTCTTGCGCATTCTTTCACTCAACAAGCTATGCCTGTGCTGGCATTTCTAGATACACACGATTCTGGTAAACAGGAACCGCCTTATCCACCGCATTGCGAAAGCGGTACAGGTGAGGAGGATTTGGTTCCGGAACTGAAGTGGCTTGAAAAAGAACCACAGGCAACTTTAGTACGCAAGGACTGCATTAACGGTTTCATTGGTGCGTTTCAGCAGGATGGATCCAATGCAGTTATTGACTGGGTCAAGGATAATAATGTGGCTAATGTCCTGGTAGTTGGAATATGTACCGACATTTGTGTAATGGATTTTGTTCTTACACTGCTCTCAGCCCGCAATCACGGGATGCTTCCAAGTTTGAAAGAAGTGGTGGTTTATGACAAAGGCTGCTCTACCTATGACCTGCCCAGAAATGTTGTTGAGGAAATTGGACTACCACCCAGTGCCAGCCACCCTCAAGACGTAACTCATTACATGGGACTCTACTTTATGGCTTCACGAGGTGCGCAACTGGTTGAAAGTGTCCAAGTATGAAATTTTCTGCAGCTCAAGCAATTTAGCTGCAACTTGAATATTTTTTGAAAAATTGACTCTCTACATCCGTACCCGTTTGCTCTTCGGATCATAAAACGCACGCAAAGAAGGTCTTGCACCGTACCGTTCTCCGGCCACTTCAATTTCAAAAACACTTGATTCCAGAAATTCTTTGCTCACTCCATCCTCGTGTGATACATAACCCATTCCAAGACAAGTTCCAATGGTGTGACCGTACATTCCGGAAGTCAGATCACCAACGATTTTGTTATTACACCAAATCGGTTCATTGTGATAAAGCATTGGTTCCGGATTTTCCAGAGCAAACTGCACAAGACGTTTTTTCAAAACTCCGCTTTTTGTTTTGGACAATTCGTCTTTTTGACGCAGCAAGGCCTCCCGACCTATGAAACCTCCGGGTTTGTCAAACTTGACCGCAAAACCAAGTCCGGCTTCCAGTGGCGTGTCTTCGTCCACAATATCGTGTCCCCAGTGCCGAAATGCTTTTTCCAAACGCAGGGAGTTGAGGGCATGCATTCCCGCCAGTTTCAAACCATGTTCGGTTCCAGCTGCAAGGATTTTATCGTAGATGTCCTGAGCAAATTCGGTTGGTGCATAAATTTCCCAGCCCAATTCACCAACGTAAGTCATACGTAAGGCCAGTGCTCTGGCGTAGCCGATTTCAATTTCCTGTGCATTGCCGAAAGGAAAGGCCTCATTTGATAAATCGTCCGGAGTGAGTTTTGAAAGTAAATTTCGGGATTCCGGTCCCATCACGCTCAACACAGCATATCCGGAAGTTACATCCGTGACTGTCACATGTGCGTCATCCGGAATATTTTTGTGCAGCCAGGCCAGATCACGGATTTGACTAGCCCCAGCCGTAACAACCAGAAAAACATTTTCCTGCAAACGGGTTACCGTCAAGTCGGACTCGATACCGCCTCGTTCATTGAGCCACGATGTATAAACCGCTTTTCCGGATGGAACAGCGACATCATTGGCACAAATCCGGTTGAGCACTTTTTCAGCATCACGCCCTTGCACCACGAATTTCGCGAAGGACGACATGTCGAACAGCGCCACTTTTTCCCGTGCCGCCTGATGCTCAGCGGCAGAGGCTTCAAACCAGTTTTGACGTGCGTAGCTGTATTCGTATCGTGCTTCTGTTCTTTGTGGCGCAAACCAGTTGGCGCGCTCCCATCCGCTCATCTCACCAAAACATGCACCAGTTTTTTCCAGACGATCATGTAGCACAGATTTGCGTACGCCCCGGCTGGTTTCCGGCTGTCGGAAAGGCCAGTGCATGGCGTAAAGCAGGCCTAATGACTCTTCGGTGCGCTCCTTCAAATATCGTGAATTGCCCTGAAACGAATGAAAACGGCGGATGTCTACATCCCATAAATCTATTTGCGGATATCCGTTTACGATCCATTCGGAAAGCACTTTGCCTGCACCACCCGCAGATTGAATTCCGATTGAGTTGAGTCCGGCGGCAACATAGAAGTTTTTAAGTTCCGGAGCCTCACCTAAGATATAGCGGTCGTCTGGAGTGAAACTTTCTGGACCGTTGAAAAAAGTGTGGATTCCTGCATCTTCCAGTTTTGGAATGCGATGCATTGCATTCAGCATCGCCGGTTCAAAATGCTCCCAATCTTCCTCAAACTGACCAAATGAAAAATCCTCCGGAATCGTGTTTAGTGGGCGCGGTTTTGATTTAGGTTCAAAGCAGCCAACCAGCATTTTTCCAGCATCTTCTTTTGCATAAATCCAACCGCTTGGATCACGCAAAACTGGAAGAGTTGACGGCAATCCAATGTTTTCTGTGACAATATAAAAATGTTCTGCAGCATGCAGCGGTACATTTACGCCTGCCATTTCCCCAACCTGATGCCCCCATAGTCCGGCACAGTTAACAACAATTTCGGCAGAGATAGTTTTGAGTTCACTTGCTTCTCCACTACCGAGAGATGGAACCTCCACTTTGACTCCGGAAACCTGTCTCGCACCGGACGTTCCGGCGTTTTTGGTTTCGATTCCGCAAACGCGCATGTTTTCAAATATTTTTGCTCCACCCATTTTTGCGCCTTTTGCCAGCGCCTGAGTCACATCAATTGGATTTGTCTGTCCGTCTTTGGGCAAAAAAACAGCGCCGACCAGGTCATCAATATTTAAAAGCGGATACAATTCACGTGCTTCTCTAGGAGAAATCACCTCCACTTCAAGTCCAAAACATTTGGCCATCGAGGCTCCCCTTTTTAGTTCTTCAAAACGTCCGGCATCCGGAGCCACGCTGATTGAACCGTTTTGTTTAAAACCGGTGGCCTGTCCTGTTTCTTCTTCCAGAGTGGCATAAAGTTCGCTGGTATACTTCGCAAGTTTGGTCATGTTTTTCGTGGCCCGCAATTGACCGACGAGTCCGGCTGCATGCCAGGTTGTACCGCAGGTCAACTCCTTGCGCTCCAGCAAAACGACATCCTTCCAGCCAAGTTTTGTTAAATGATAAGCCACACTGCAGCCGATCACACCGCCGCCGATGATGACAACTTGTGCCTGCTTTGGTATAGATTTCATTTAGAGATTCCTAATAATATTTTTAAACAATGTAACAAATACAAATAAAGATGAATAAGTTTTACAGCTTCCTGCATGCATGGTCAACCACAAATTTGGTGTAACCAAATAAGTTTTTTCACCATACTAATTCAGTTTGATTTCAAAATAAATTCCGTCTTGTTGCTCCAAATAATTCCTGCCATAATGATCACAAAATAAACATCAAAAATCAGCTTAATTTCCTGTCCAGAATATCCTCAGTCCTTTTTCATGTCCCAAGAAAAAGCAGATCAATTAGTCGTAATTGGCGCATCAGAACACAATCTGAAAAATGTAAGCCTTAATATTCCACGAGACTCACTGACAGTTTTTACTGGAGTCAGTGGTTCCGGAAAATCTTCACTGGCATTTGATACGATTTTCAAAGAAGGCCAGCGCCGTTTTGTTGAATCACTTTCGGCGTATGCCCGTCAATTTCTGGGGCAAACTGACAAGCCTAAAGTCGAACACGT
>Ga0208568_1000827_pt1 | contig 10973 bp, 8 predicted proteins | sample DeeseametaMP2969_FD_184165 | JGI IMG/M metagenome (GOLD analysis project Ga0208568, IMG submission 184165) | Marine microbial communities from the Deep Atlantic Ocean - MP2969 (SPAdes) | ecosystem: Environmental > Aquatic > Marine > Oceanic | place: South of Funchal, North Atlantic Ocean... | reverse complement strand
GGGTCATGTAATGATGTACTTAGGGGAGCATCACGGTGAGCCTTATGTTATTCATGACGTTAAAGGCTTAGGTTATAACAAAGGCGATGGTAGTTTTTATAGTAGTGCCTTGAATGGGGTGTCGGTCACGCCATTGTTGCCACTTAGATTATCTCAAGAAACTAGCTACTTAGATCGTGTTTATAACATTAAGCGTATTCGCTAGAGGCCAATATGAAAATTAAAGCTGTTCGTTTTGCAAAGCTCAAAGTGCCATTAGTTACCCCATTTAAAACAGCACTGAGAGAAGTGAGTTTTATTGAGGATTTAGTGGTTTTAATCGACACCGAATGTGGCCAAATTGGCTATGGCTCTGCGGCTTCAACACCGGTTATTACAGGCGATACCCATCAAGGAATGATCGCGGTCATTCAGCAGTTTATTGCCCCTAAATTAGTGGGGCTAGAAATCGAAAACATCAATCAGCTTACCCACATTATTCAATCTACGGTGGTTGGTAACAGTAGTGCAAAAGCGGCTTTAGAGTTAGCGGTTTACGACTTGTGGGGCAAGCTCTATCAAGCGCCTTTATATAAGCTACTTGGTGGTGGTAATTTAGCGCTGAAAACCGATATCACCATTAGTGTCGATAACATAGATAAAATGCTCAGTGATTGTCAGCGAGCGGTTGAGCAAGGTTTTGATGTATTAAAAATAAAAATCGGCAATAACCTTAATCAAGATATTGAACGAGTAAAAGCAATCCATGCAGGCTTTGCCGCTAAGGCGCAGCTGCGTTTAGATGTAAACCAAGGCTGGAATGCCAAACAAACTGTGTTTGCACTGCAGCAACTTGAGCAAGCAGGCGTGGTATTAGAGTTGGTTGAGCAGCCAGTAAAAAGCAGTGATATTCAAGGTCTCAAATATATTACTGAGCGAGTGAATACCCCGATAATGGCCGATGAAAGCGCCTTTTCACCGAAGCAAGTGATCCAACTTTTAGAGCTTGGCGCAGTTGATATTATCAATATTAAATTAATGAAAACGGGCGGTTTAAGCCGAGCAATTGAGATTGCTAATATCACAGCCCAATACCAAGCAGAGTGTATGATAGGTTGTATGCTAGAGGGCAGTATTGCCGTTGCAGGGGCTGCACATTTAGCCTCTGCCAAAGCACAGCAAATCAGTAAAATCGATTTAGATGGCCCAGCCCTTGGTCAATATGACCCTGTGCAAGGGGGCGTTGAATTTAGCGGCCCACAAATACGCTTATCGGATGCCCCAGGTCTTGGCATTGAATCAATAACGGGGCTTGAACTAATTACAAACGGAGTATGGCCAGCATGAAAAAACTAGTCAGTCTTATTGCAGTTATGAGTTTATCGGCTTGTGCCAGCAAAGAGTTACCTAAACCTATTATTGATAACAGTCATCAACAGCTCGTCGTGGTGGTAGCCAATGACAGTGATTCCATTGATGCCACCTTGTATCGCTTTGAAAAAACCGCTGGTAGCTGGCAACAACAAGGCCAGCAACACGCGGCGGTACTGGGTCGTACTGGCCTTGCGTGGGGAGTGGGGCTGCATCCTGCACAACCTGGTCAGCAAAAACAAGAAGGCGATGGTAAAGCGCCAGCAGGTATTTTTGAGCTTGGTACTGCTTTTGGCTATTTAGATTCATTGCAAACAAACCTTAGTTATCAAGCAATGACAGCAAATGATTATTGTATCGATGTGAAAGGCTCACCGTTTTACAACCAATTGGTTGATAAAGCACAAGTTGGTGAAGACGCCGTAAAAGACTCTTCAGAATGGATGCGTCGTGATATTTACAGCCAAGATAACCTTTATAAAAAAGGCATTGTTGTTAAGCATAACCCAAGCAATATCAATGGTGCGGGCAGTTGTATCTTTATGCATTTATGGCGTGCGCCAAGTAAGCCTACAGCAGGTTGTACAGCAATGACAGAAAGCGATATGGATGCTCTACTTGCTTGGTTAGATGAGCGTAAAAAGCCGCTATTAGTCAGCTTGACCAAAGCGCAATATCAACAAAAGCAAAGTCAGTGGCAATTACCTAACTTAGCTAAATAAAAATAATAAAATAAAAGTATTTTAATTTTGTCATAATGGTGGAATAATATATTCCATTGAGGTTTGGGTTAGGATAATAAATGAGTGCAAATTACGCTTTTCTCGATTGGCTAGTATTCGCAAGTTACGGTGCAATTTTATTGCTAAGTGGCTGGTGGTTTAATCGCAAACGCGCTAACTCAAGCCAAGATTTTTTTCTAGGCGGAAATAGCATGCCAACTTGGATGGTGGCTATTTCTGTTTTAGCGACTTCGCAATCAGCGGCAACGTTTATTGGCGGGCCAGATCAAGGCTATCAAGGTGACTTTTCTTACCTTGCGACTAATATCGGTGCGTTTATTGCGGCATTTGTGGTGTCGGCGTTTTTAATTCCAAAGTTCTACCAGCAAAAAGTGTTCACTGTATATGAACTGCTTGAAAAACGTATCGGGCCAAAGGCCAAGCGCCGTAGTGGCATGATGTATTTATTTGGCCGTGTGTTTGCCAGTGGTGCTCGTTTATACATGGCCGCTATTGCTGTGGCGATGATTCTATATGGCAATATTGATGCCGATAGTGTGGTTATCGCGACTTTAGTGCTGGCGCTGGCGGGTCTGCTTTATACCTTTTTAGGGGGTATTCGCAGCGTTATTTATTCTGATGTACTGCAAAGTATCGTTTATGTCAGTGCGGCAATTGCAGTTATTTGGTGCTTGCTTAATGTTATTCCGGCTGATTTTTCAACCATTATTGCAACGCTGAATGAGCCAAGTCCTGGTGCAGATTCAAAACTTGCGCTGTTTAAATTTGATTTAGACTTTGGCCCGTCAGGGGTGTTTAACATGGCCTCTGTGTTAACGGGGTTTGTGCTATTAAACATCGCCGCATTTGGTTTAGACCAAGATATGACGCAGCGTTTATTAACCTGTAAAAGTCCAAAAGAAGGCAGTAAAGCGTTATTACTATCGGTGGTGATGGTGATCCCGGTTATGGCTATTTTTATCTTTATTGGTTTGCTGCTTTATATTGTTTATCAGCAACCAGCACTAATGAATAACGAAGCAGGGCAAACGGTCGTACAAGAATTTAATGGCGAAAAAATCACTATCTTTATGTACTACGTATTAAACGAAGTACCAGCCGGGGTTAAAGGTTTAGTCAGCGTGGGTATTATTGCTGCGGCTATTTCTACTTTGAACTCTGGGCTTAGTTCGATGTCTTCAGTCATCGTACAAGATATCTATCGCCCGTATTTAGAAAAACATAACAAGCAAGTAAGCGATCATCACTTTGTAAAAGCGGGTCGTGTAGGGATGGCACTGGTTAGCCTTGCCTTAGCGCTAATGGCTATTCTTTGTTATTTCTGGCAGCAATACAGTGATATGCCATTATTAAAATTTGCGCTAAGTGTAATGGTGTTCTCGTACAGCGGTTTGTTAGGTGTGTATTTTACGACCTTGTTCACCAAACGAGGCAGTGAAGGCTCAGTGTTAGCAGCGCTAATAGCGGGCTTTATGGTGACCTTACTAATGCAGCCGTACATGATTGACTGGCTACTACCTGAGTCAATGCGTTTTTATTTAGGCTTTACTTGGCAGCTGTGCATTGGCACTTTGCTTGCGACATTGGTGTGTTGCCTTGGTAAAGCGGCGCACGAGAAGAGTGCATAAATGGCCGTACGCTATGTTTTAGCCATCGATGGTGGTGGCACCAAAGTGTTAGCAGAGCTAAAAGAGCAGGCAAGTGGCGCTACTTTTCGTGCCCAAGCGGGTTCGGCATCAATTTCGAATGATCTTGATTTAGCGTTAGAAAACATTGTTAAAGTGACCCGTGATGTTTGCCAGCAAAGTGGCGCAGAGCCAAGTGAAATCGTCACCGTTATGGGTGTTGCAGGTGGCTCATCGCAGAGCCTTGCTGAGCAATTAACAGTGATGCTCAAACTGATTTACGAAATAGAATTTGCCAGTTTGCAAATTACCAGCGATGCAATTACGTCACTATATGGTGCTAATCTTGGTGACCCATGTGTGGTTATTGCTCTTGGCACCGGTGCTGTCGGGGCACGATTAAACGCACAAAAGCAAACTAAGTTGGTGAGCGGCTGGGGTTTTACCGTTGATGATTTTGGCGGTGGAGCACGTATCGGCCTGATGGCTGTGCAGCAATTATTAAACGATATAGATATTTACGATTTACCAAAAAGCCGATTAACGATTCGTTTGAGTGAGCAGCTAGGATGCACTCGTCAAACAATTAGTAGTTGGCTTAAACAAGCAAAACCCGCGGATTATGCAGCATTTAGCCCGTTGGTGTTTAGCTTACAAAACGACTGTGAGGCGGCAAAAACGGTATTAACAGAGCACACCCAATCGGTGGTTCGGTTAATAAATAAAAGCCGAGGTAACTCGCCGTTACCGGTGATTTTAATTGGTGGTTTGGCGAAAGTTAGCCAACCGTTATTGCCACTTGCCTTACAAAACGAATTATCTCCTTGTAAGGGAGATTCATTAACTGGTGCCGCCATTTTAGCGGCAAAGCATTACCATGACATTATTGAAAAAGGACAACCCAATGAGCCCTGAGCACGTCTTTAAGCAACAACGTGAGTTACTCGAAGAGTTAAACGGTATTGTCTCTGAAGGACAAAACCCAGACACTTTGGATATCGATCTGCTCAGCTCCACTGAGATCCTCACAAAAATCAATAATGAAGATCACAAAGTAGCGGGTGCCGTGAAACTTGTGATCCCACAAATTAGTGAAGCTGTCGATCATGTCGTTGAAGCATTTCAACAAGGTGGCAGGTTAATTTACATTGGTGCTGGCACCAGTGGTCGCTTGGGTATTTTGGATGCGGTTGAATGTGCGCCTACCTATAGCGTAAGCGATCAGCAAGTGCTTGGTATTATTGCTGGTGGTGACACCGCGGTTAAAAAAGCCGTAGAAGGCGCTGAAGATAGCACTACATTTGCTATTGAAGACTTAAAAAATGCCAATTTAACCAGTAAAGATGTCGTGGTTGGCATTGCCGCCAGCGGTCGTACTCCTTATGTTTGCTCGGCAATTGAATACGCTAAATCACTTGGCTGTGTCACTGTGGGTGTCACTTGCAATCCTGATTCAGCGGTGATGCGTTTACCCCAAATCGGCATTTGCCCCGTGGTGGGTGCAGAAGCTGTAACTGGCTCTACACGTATGAAATCGGGCACAGCACAGAAGCTGGTGTTGAATATGCTAAGTACAGCCAGCATGATCCGCACAGGCAAGGTGTATAAAAACCTGATGGTTGATGTAAATGCTAGTAATGAAAAGCTGCACGCTCGTGCTATTCGTATTGTGATGCAAGCAACAGATTGTACACAGCAGCAAGCTGTGGATGCATTAAAGCAAGCAGAGCAAAGCGCAAAACTGGCTATTTTAATCGTGTTAACTGGAAAACCAGCTCCTGAAGCAAAACAGTTATTGTCAAAAGCGGGTGGCTTTTTACGTAAGGCGGTTGAAGAATAATGCGTTTTTTAGCTATTTTAGTTCTTAGTTGTTTTGCGCTTTTAGGTTGCCAAGAAACACCTGCACAAGCGCCTAAAAATGCACAGCCTTTACAGGTGGGCGCGGCCAATTTTCAAGCTTATGTACCTGCATTAACAGGGAAACGTGTTGGCTTGGTCGTTAATCAAACATCAGTGGTGAATGGTCAACATTTGGTTGATGCATTACTTGATAAAGGCGTTGTCGTTAGCAAAATATTTGCCCCAGAGCATGGCTTTCGCGGCGACCATGACGCCGGTGCTCACGTTAAAAGCACAGTAGATGCTAAAACCGGCATTGATGTTGTGTCGATTTATGGCAGTAATAAAAAGCCAAGCCCTGAGATGCTTGCTGATTTAGACGTCATTATTTTTGATATTCAAGATGTTGGTGTGCGTTTTTACACTTATATCAGCTCAATGCACTACGTGATGGAAGCTGCCGCTGAAAATGGTAAAGAGGTTGTGGTACTCGATAGACCAAACCCGAATATAGCTTATGTGGATGGACCTATCCTTGACCCGCAATTTCGCTCATTTGTAGGCATGCACAAAATTCCTGTTTTACACGGTATGACAGTGGCTGAACTTGCTCAAATGATCAAAGGTGAAGGCTGGATAAATGATGCTGATAAGCTTGAACTAAGTGTCGTGCCTGTTGCAAATTATGACCGTACTATGGCTTATGAGCTACCAATAAAGCCAAGCCCTAACTTACCGAATGCTCAATCAATTGCGCTATATCCATCTTTGTGTTTCTTTGAAGCAACGCCTGTAACTATTGGTCGTGGTACTGATTTTCCGTTTCAAGTTGTTGGTTACTCGCCAGTTAAACTCGGCGAATTTAGCTTTACGCCAAGGGCGATTAAAGGCGCTTCAATGCACCCTAAATTCAAAGGGGTCGAAGTATTTGGTCAAGACTTACGAGATGCTGATATTCATGGCCTAGATTTAAGCTTGTTTATTTCGGCTTATCAGAAGCTAAGTGCGAATGATCAAACGTTTTTTGAACGTGCTGATTTTATGGATAAACTTGCAGGGACTGATAAATTGCGTTTAGCCATTGAAGCCGGCCAAACAGAGCAACAAATAAAGCAAAGCTGGCAAGCCGATTTAAGTGCTTATAAACGCAAGCGCTCCCCATATTTGCTGTATCAATAATAACTAGTTAACTTGTTGAATAAGAACGAGGCGCTTGCCTCGTTTTTTTATGCCTATAAAAAGCTATGTTATATTCATGAACTTGATTTGTAAGGATATACCATGAAAGTTCATTTACTTGCTGTATTTGCATTACTTGCTGGCTGCTCACAACTCCCAAACAGTACAACAAGTAACTCAACCGATGTACTTGACCTTCGAGATGATAAAAACGCAGCAGAGCAGCTGTGGATGCTTAAACACGCAACAAAGCCCAGTTACCCTAAAGCAGCAGAAATTACCAAACAGACGGGCTGTGCGCGCTTTATTATTACTATTGATAAACAAGGTAATACCACCGATATCCGTTTTGTAGAGAGCTTCCCTGAAGGGCTATTTGTCGATGTGTCGCGAGAGTCGCTTAAAAATTGGCAGTGGCAGGCAAGTACAAGTAACAGTGAGTCGCGAGCGATAACCCGAACGGTACAGCTCGACTACTTTATGAAAGAAGCGACTAATATGGATGCAGCAAAAGCATTTTGTACAATTTAAGCTTTTACTGTTTTTGAGGCATAAAAAAGGGCCGCAATGGCGGCCCCCAACAGGATTGATTAACTTAGAACTTGAAGTTAACTGAAAGCTGTAAACTACGAGGGTTAAAGTAACTGCGTGATTCACCAAAGTTATCATACTGAGCGTACGGATTTTTGTTGAACCCTGTTTGCCTATTGAAGACATTAAATAAATCTGCGCGGAATTGTAATTCCATATCACCTGAGAACTTAAAGTCTTGCGTATAGTTTAAGTCAAGTTGCCAGTGGCTTGCTGTTCTTCGAGAACCAGCTGGTTCTGCATAGCGACTCACATGACTTGAAGCGTATCCGTATTGTGTACCATCCCATGCTTCCCAAGCCTGACCAGATTGGAATACAAAGTAAGCACCAATGTTCGCATCCCATGGTACCGTATAGTAACCATACACTTTCACTTTATGCGGTTTATCTCCAGATAGTGTTCCGTAGCGGTTATCCCATGAGTAACGACCACGACCATCACCATAGTATGATGAGCCAATAAAGTTATTAGCATCATTACTTGTTGTGGTATTGTCTTGGTCGAAGTTACCGTAGTAATGGCTCCAAACATAAGAAGCATTGATGTAGCTGTTTTCACCTAAGTATTCAGCTTCGATACTGGCTTCCCAATATTTAGTCTCGCCACCATCTACTTCAGCGATAACATACGATGAACCACCTATTTCAGCAATGATGTCAGCAAGGTTATCTACATAGAGGCCTTTATCAGCGATATGTTGTGGTACACCTTCTGCATCAACACCAGAGTAGTCAGTTAAGCGCGCATTATTTGGCATATCCTCCCAAAAATGCATACCTTTACGGTGGCGTACGTGAGCACGTAACACTAAATCAGAGCCCACGTACTTAGTAGTACCAAGCGTGAACTCATTGATACGACGAGGTTTCATACCCTCTTGGAATGCTTTACCTGACGAGCCGCGTCTAGGTGATGCTGAAAGAATATTACCCGAGTCATCAAGTAATAATTCAATTTCTGAGCGTGTGTTACGGTCCCAAGAAGCTGCACGAGCTAATGAGCTTGCTTCAGGGTTATAAATAGCAAAATTCGCAAATACTGAGTCTTGTTCTGCATAATTCCAAGTTGCACCTAAACGCGGTTGAAGCATATCACTCCAATCTGTTTTATACATTTCGTACTTATGGCCCGGAGCTAACTCGTAACCCGATACTGTTCCCGATTTCTCTTTTAAGCCTTGCCCGTACCAAGTATCTTGGCTCACAAGTAGGCCAATATTATAAGTCCAGTCACCATGCTCTATAGTATCGTTTATTTCGAAATTGAGGCTACGCATTTCTGAGTTGATACCTGAAACTGTGCTCCCATCAGTTGCTAGGCTCATTTGTTGTACATGTGCCCTATATATTGCATCGGCAGGGTCAAAGCCTTCAGTGTCAGCATCAGGATCGACTAAACCACCAAGGTAAGAGATACGCCCCCAACCATTTGATAATCGGGTAATCTGCTCTTCACCTTCTTCCCATTTTGCGCCTAAGTGTAGTGTGTGGTAGGTTTCACCCCAGTTAAACACATGCTCTAAATTAATTTCAAAAGAGTCTCTGTAAAAGTTTTGATTATCATATTGGGCGTAAGCACCAACACCACCTTCACCTTTCATCACTCCATCTTCTAAGTAACCATAAACATTGATTAATGCTGTAGCTCCCGCATTATAAGAAGCTATTTGCTCTTCTGTGAAAGCACCTTCAGAATCATATTCTCTTAGGTTTGGAACAGAAAAATAACCCATTTGAGTAAGGTTATTGATATCTACTTGGCTAGATAATGATGGAATAACGCTTAACTCAGTATCTGGTTTCGAGCCTGTTTCCAATTCAAATTTACTGTATTGAAATGATAGAGTAGTTGCAGAGCCTAAAATCCAAGAGCCATCTAAAGTAAAGATATCTTGGTCAGCTTTACTACCTACAGATACACTATCAGTCTCATAAGCGCCAATGGAGTCACCTTTAACTTCTTTGTCGGATGTACGCTGTGAAATATTAATTAAAATATCGTCTGTAGGTGCCCAGGTTAATTTACCGAAGTATTCATCGCGGATGCTTTCATAGTCCTTCACATCACCGTAAGCGGTAGCTTTGTTCGCTTTAGTTTCTTCTGGGCGATAATAAGATGTATAGAAGTATAAGGTATCCTCAATAAGCGGGCCGCCTAAACTTGCTGTTAACCAGCTTTTATCAAGCTCATAGCTTTCTTCGCCTACAGGTGTTGCAACAAAGCTTTTAGGTTGTACCTTGTATTCAACATTACCATGGAATTCGTCAGTACCTGATTTTGATACTGTGTTGATTGAGAAGCCGCCTGAGCGGTTAAAACCAACGGCTTTTGCACCACCGCGGTCCATAGTTACGTAAGCAACGTCATGGGTTGATGGCTCTGATGCTAAGTTACCAAACATTGGCATTGAAACATTTACACCATCAAAGCCGTACGAGTTATCAACACCAGAACCACCTGCAGATGGACCCAAGACTGTATTTGCCGAAAGTTCCACTCCAGGTACTAGTTTTAATAGGTCGCGGTAATCTTGACCAACTGGCACGCTGTTGATTGCTTCTTCACCTAATGAGTTAGTTAGTGAAGATTTACCTTCGCGGAATAATTTACTGCCAGTTACTGTGATTACTTCAACATTTTCTTTAGCGCCACCCATTGTGACATTTAAGCTTGATGTTTGCTCAAGTAAAACATCCACAGTCATGGTTTGAGTTACACCGTTTCTATCGGTGAAAGTCAGTTCATAAGTACCTGGTTTTAACTGCGGTAAGTCGTAGCTACCATCTTCGCGGGTAACGACGGTACGTGGTTTTGGCATCACGTTACTTTTTGCAGTAACGGTGATCCCCGCCAGTGACTGCTGCGCTTCAGGTGATGATACTTTACCTTTGATGCTACCAGTTAGATTTGCAAAGGCTGGTGCGCTGGCGAGTGCCGCGGCCATAACAACACCGGTTAAGGCTGTTTTCTTTGCGCGAAGTGCATTGTTAGTCGCTTTGGCTATATAGCTCATTGCGAGTGTGGATGCATGTTGTTTCATTGTTTCCCGTCCTTATATTTATATGCTTTGATGGACTACTTACCCAATTGAGACTTATGAACTTTAAAATTATGTTGCCCATATATTAAACAGGTGTTATTGGGTGTGGTCAAGAATATTTTTTTATTTAAAGGTGTGTTTTTAGGAATAAAATATATAACCCATTTTGGGTAAAGTTCAGTAATGGCTTGCTTTAGCTGGGTGCTAAATTATTGGTTGGAGAATTTTGTAAGAAATTATGACTTTTTAGTCAGTCGCTTATCGCAATTATTTAAAGGCTTACAGGGAATGTGAAGTGGTAAACAGCATCCGAAAATTAGACACAAAAAAAGCAGCCTAAGCTGCTTTTAAGTATTTATATAACCTTATTGGATAAATTAGTTATTCTTAAATTCGCCAACAACTTCATTAGAATGTTCTAGTAACTTACGGCCTTGGCGGCTCGACTGTGTTAGGGCAATAAACAAAATATCAATGACAAAATCTTGCGCCGTACGCGCTAAAATCGATGATAAACGCACAGACTCGCCTTCAGCAACCGAGTAAAGTTTTACATCAGCCGAGTCGGCAACAAGGCTGCTGCCAAATTTAGTCACTGAGATC
>Ga0208568_1000824_pt1 | contig 10995 bp, 10 predicted proteins | sample DeeseametaMP2969_FD_184165 | JGI IMG/M metagenome (GOLD analysis project Ga0208568, IMG submission 184165) | Marine microbial communities from the Deep Atlantic Ocean - MP2969 (SPAdes) | ecosystem: Environmental > Aquatic > Marine > Oceanic | place: South of Funchal, North Atlantic Ocean... | reverse complement strand
ATCAGGGTGAAGACTTAGCTTCTCATGAAATGAATGATCTTCATCAATTGGAATCTTAATTCTAATATGTTTTTGAATGTCGTTGAAAATACCGACTTCGCTTTCGTCGCAAAATAGAATTGCTATACCTTCCCTACCGGCCCTTCCAGTCCTACCAATACGGTGAACATAACTTTTTGGGTCTTCAGGTGGGTTGTAGTTCACCACATGGCTGACCTGTGGAATATCAATTCCTCTTGCTGCAATATCGGTCGCAACAAGTACTCTTATCTGTTGTTTTTTAAATCTTTCCAAGGCACTTTCTCTTTGCCTTTGTGATTTATTTCCATGAATTGCTGCCGCCTTGATCTCAGATTGAGCAAGCTTTTTAACCACCCTGTCAGCTCCATGTTTGGTTCTTGTAAACACCAACATGCTCTCAATTGATTCATCGGACAGAATCTCTTTCAAAAGCTCAGGCTTTTTAAGCTTTGCCACAAAGTGAGCCTTCTGTTCAATTTTTTCAACTGTTGTTGACTCAGGTGTAACTTCAACTTTTTTTGGATTTTTTAATAACGATGTGGCCAGAGAAGCAATATCTTTTGGCATTGTTGCAGAAAATAACAGTGTCTGCTTTTCTTTAGGCAGCTTGGCTATGACTTTTTTTACGTCATTTAGAAATCCCATGTCCAACATTCTATCAGCTTCATCTAAAACAAAAACCTCGAGTTGATCATACTTTACATGGCCTTCACTCATAAGGTCTAAGAGCCTTCCGGGAGTTGCCACTAGTATATCCACGCCTTGTGCCATAGCATTAATCTGTGCCTGTTTTCCAACTCCACCAAATATAACCGCACACTTAAGTCCAAGTCCCTTTGAATAGCCTTTAATGTTTTGTTCAATCTGAGATGCAAGCTCCCTTGTAGGAGTAAGGATTAAACTTCTAAGCCTTCTTTTATTGACCTTAACTTTCTCTCTCGCTAGGCGATTAATAAGAGGCAAAGAAAAGGCTGCAGTCTTGCCCGTTCCAGTTTGAGCTATACCCAAAAGATCCTGTCCTTTAAGTAAATGTGGAATGGACTGAGCTTGTATGGGTGTTGGTTTTTCATACCCTTTATCTTTAAGGGCCTTTTTTATTTCTGGAAGTAGGTCCAGTGAGCTAAATTCTGACATGTAGTAGATCCAATTTGTGCAATGTGTTCTTTTGAGCGCACCTTACCGATTATCAAGGGCTACGGCCAACAATTTCTACATCTATCGACATAAACATCTGAAATGACGTGATGAGTAAAGTAAATTCATAGGTTTTTGAAATGATCAAATGCTAGACGGCCATATGCCAAGATCAAACCTAGTGTATACCATAATAGAAGTAGCGGAGGGAAAAATGCAAAGCCAAGAAAGAGAAAAGATTGAAAAAAGCATTCTGATAGACGCATCCAAAGAAAAAATTTGGGAGGTTTTGTTAGATGATCAATACTTTAGACAGTGGAGCTGTGCATTTGCACCCGGTTCATACGCAGACACAGATTGGAGTTTAAACTCTATTGCAGAAATAAAAAGTCCGTCGGAGGACGGCCTTTTTGGAAAAATAATTCTTCACCGCCCCCAAGAAGCTATAACTATTAAGTACGAGGGGGTTATTATAAACGGGGATAAAGACACGACTGGCCAAGAGGCAAAGAATTGGATTGGTTGTTTGGAGACATACCACATCTCAGAAGAGGGCAACTCATGCCTTCTCTCCATTTCTCAGGACACTCCCAAAAAGTATGTTCATGCCTTTTGGTCCAATTGGGATGAAGCACTGGAGAGAATTAAAAACCTAGCTGAAGGGAATAGAGACTATATTGAAGAGGCAAACCAGACTCTATAGTTTTGACTCCCCTAGGATCAAGGTCTATCATTAAGCAATGAAAGAACTTTACATTTTAACAGATTTAACAACTGATTGCCTTCACCCTGATGATGACGGTCTTCTAGAGGCCCTTAATGATCACTCCATCAAAGGGGTACCGGTGGTGTGGGACGAGTTCACACCTACTGAAAACTCTACAATATTAATAAGGACCCCTTGGGATTACGCTTTAAAGCGGGAAAAGTTTCAAGAGCTATTACATAAGATTGAGAGCACAAACTCCAAGCTTATCAATAGCGTCGATACAGTTCGTTGGAATATGGACAAGTCTTATATGAATGAACTCGAAGGCTTGGGCATCAAAGTTGTTCCCACTAGTATTGTTAAAAAGACAAAATTGCTGCCTGAAACATTTAACTCTCTCACTTATCCAATCGTTTTAAAGCCATTGGTAGGGGCCGGAGGAAAGGACACCTTTCTTATAAATTCTGCCCAGGAGCTCACTCAAGCATCCGCTCTTGAAGGTAGAGACGTAATGGCACAGCCATATATTGAAAGTGTTTCTTCCATTGGTGAGTACTCGTATTTATTCTTTGATGGAAAGTTTAGCCACTGCATTTTAAAGACTGCCAAGAAAAACGAATTTAGAGTGCAAGAAGAACATGGTGGAACTGTCCACAAGCATACCCCTTCAAAGGCACATCTTGACATGGCCATAGAAACTTATAAGAAGTTAAACCAAGACTATTGCTATGCCCGTTTAGACTTTGTAGAAAGTGGTTCAGAGCTACTACTTATGGAGCTTGAAGTAATTGAGCCACAATTATTTTTCACTTGGGCCCCAGATGCAATCACTACTTTTGCCAAGGCCATTGCGAAGAGGATTAATTGAAAATAGCCATAGTCTCTCTTGGTTGGCTTGGCAGCTCGATCTACGATTTTTGGGAAACAAAGGGGCATAAGGTTTATGGAACCTATTTCTCCAAATCAAAGAATAAGGTAAATGAGGGACGTTACGATTTCAATCACCAGAAAGTGCCCTCAGAAGTTAAGGATGCAGATTTAATACTTTTTAATCTCCCCCCCTCTAAGATAGATTCAGTAGACCAATACAAAGCATTTTTGGAGGAGAAAGGAGCTGGATCAATAATCTTTATCAGCTCAACTTCAGTCTACGGCAATCAAACTCACATAGATGAAGACACTCCTGCTGAGCCTACAAGTGCCAATGGACAACTTCTTTTGGAACTAGAAGATTTAACTTTAAACCAATCTGAAGATAATATTGTCATCCGTCCGGCAGGCCTTATAGGAGGCGAGCGCCACCCAGGGAAGTATCTCTCAGGGAGAACTTCGAATTCACATCCAGAGCAAAGGGTGAACTTGATTGAAAGACAGGATTTAATCAACATCATAAATCAAACATTGGATGACAAGAGCATAAGGGTGATTAATGCAGTCAACACCCACCATCCGAAAAAGAGAGAGTACTATTCACAATATTGCTCTAAAAATGGACTGCCCTTGCCCGAATTTAAGGAGTCACAACAACTCAATGACAAGGTCGTAAATACGAAATATGAAAGATTTAAAGTTTTAAGTAAGCTGCCCTAAAAAGGACAGCTTGAAATGATATATTTATAATTCGTTTTGGATAGCTTGAAGAAGCTGCTGTTTGCCAAACTCGTTTAGCGGTTTACCATTAATAAAGAATGAAGGCGTTCCACGAATCTGTAAAAACTCAGCATCTTTCATATCTTGTTCAACGCGTTTGTCATACTCAGGGTCATTAAACTTTGCACGAACCTTTTCAACATCAACACCAGCTTCAGGAAGGTAGTACCAGATAAGCTCTGGCTTTGGGTTTCTATGATTTCCCCAGTTTGGTTGATATTTAAACAATAGATCCAACACTTCCCAAAACTTGCCCTGCTCTCTTGAGGCCTCAAGAATTTTTACAGCAAAGGCGGAATTGCGATGGTAGGTTGCATACCTCACAACTAATTGAACCTCGTCTTTATACTTGTTCAAAATATCTTTAACAAATGGAGAAAAGGCGCGACAGCTTTCACATTCAGGATCAAGGAATTCAACCAGTACAACCTTAGGATCAGTTGGCCCAGTACGAGGCGAATACTCCCTCACTAGTCGTTCAGGACTATTGTCAGCGATAATATTAAGGCTCTTTCCTTCCATAAATTTGTAGGCAATTGCGCCTCCAATAAACATTGCACCTAATGCGAGGGCAACACCTAAAACTAAATTCTTTTTATTCTTCATGAATTTCCTTTTTAAACATCATCAATAAAAAAACAATTAAACTAAAACTTATAAATGACAGAACCGGAATTGTAATAAAACCAAACCAGTTTATATAAACTGTCGAACATGGAACTCCTTGCACACATGGTGAAGCACTTTCAGGAACAACTCCATAATGCAGAAGGTTGTGATAAATTGATATAAAAAGACCAATGCCGGCAAATGGCATGGCATATCTAAAAACCTTTTTATCTAAAGGAAAGAGGCTGGCCAAAAGAATAAGCACAAGTGGATACATTGCGATCCTTTGATACCAACACAAAACACATGGGATGAATCCCATTACTTCACTAAAAAAAAGAGATCCAAGTGTGGAGACTAATGCCAACAACCAACACCCAAACAACAAATACCAACTTCTCTCACTATTCATTAAGAACCTTTTTAAATTACCAGTTTTTATTATAAATCAAGAAGCTTAAGTTCAACGCAAGACCATGTTCTTTCAATGGTAGGTTTGACATTACTCATGAGTGCCTCACTTGGCATTTTGTCAGAATTAAAACTTAGAAAGTAGCTTGACCTACTCCAAACATTCCCTGCTTGCCCAGAAAACATCTCATTAAATAGTTTTTCTGTATCTGGCTCGAAAGCTCTATCCTGATCGTCATCTGAATCGACCAGACTAGCACACGAGATAACACCATCTCTCCAGAATGACCTCGCAGAGAAAATCGTTGCCAGCCCCTCCGGCTGATTTTTTAATTTAGTCGGAAACTTAAATCTTAACTTGATCTTATTGCAATGAATACCTTTTGAAGCATGGGATTCCACAGAAAGAATTTCTACTGAGCATTGTTTACCAGTTTCACCATGATTATAAACTTCCTTACCAACAAATAGATCGCCTCTTTCCACCATAACGAGCTGTGCGAATAAGGGAGTTGAAAAGAGCATCAATAAGAACAGTCTAGACATAATAAGAATCCTTTAAGGAAATTCTAATTAACTAATTACAGTCTGCCAAACTTTTCGAGAATATCAACGCCCAGCAACAACCAACTTTACTTTTTGGGGGTTCTGAGCTTTCAATGAAAAAAAATAACGCTCAAAATATAAATATGTAAGGTTGGAGATGGCCAAAGTTATGATCATGGAAATTATGAATCCAATGATTTGTATAGAGTTTCCCAAACTCTGGGGTACACTTCCGTATAATAGTCGAATTCCAAAACTAATAGCATCTTGCACCGGAACATGAATAAGGTAAATTGAGTAAGACCTTACACCCAACCACTGGAGCCAAGAAGAACTAAAAACATTTGAGTCCTCCCCATTGATGATAATCAATAAAAAGATGGCCAAAATTCCTACAAGAAAAGTGTCATTCCCAATGAAATGAAAAGATCCACCCAAAAGAAAGGTTGCTATAAAAACACCATACTTAGATGACCTAAAGCTTTTAAATCCAATACGGTATAAGAGCACTCCTATAAACATTCCAGTGACGGCCCTATATAAACCGGGAGTTGATGCAACATCAAGATGTCCTACTTTCACCTGAACAAAATATAGACCTACAAACAGTAAGCCGCCAACAAGGAATGATATCCTCTTAAAGCGTGAACAAAATATTATTATAATCGGTAAGAAAAAATAGCTTAACCACTCTACACTGATCGACCACGATGGATAGTTCCAGCTCGTACAATCAAAGCAGCCATTATCTCCAATCCCAGATGAATGCATCATAAAAACATTCGTCATAATAGAAAAGTTACTTCTATCAACCTGAAAGAGATCTATAGGCAAATTCAGAAAGAGTGGAGAGATGTAGCGATGAAGAACGACTAAGAAGATTAAGGTTGCAATGTGAAGTGGATACAACCTTAAAAATCTTTTATAAATGAACTTATAGAATGATGCAAACGATACTTCCCTTTTAAAAACTTCAAAATAATTAAAGCTTAAAACAAAGCCACTTAGAATAAAAAACAAGTCAACTAAAAGGTAACTATTTTTCAACATAGGAGTATACAGTCCAATAGATTCTCCCACATATGGAAATAGGTAACTTGAAAAGTGAAGAGCCACGATTATAAGAGCGGCCATGCCCCTAACACCATCTAAAGAGGTAATATAAGCCCTTTTATCCGATAAGTTCAAAATATACTCCCAATAAGGTTTCTTGGAGCCTACCTTCTCAACAGATTATTAAGAGGTTTAATTTTAGCTTATATTTTTGAAGCTGCTCCCTTTCCTGACACCTTATACGACTCAGTCTTTGGCCTTTCAACTTAAAGAAAATACATCTTAGATATATACAGCTTAAGGCTCCTTTACTTTATTCAGCCAACAGGATGGTCTGGAATACTTTTCCACTAAACAGTCCGAATCCTTGTTAGAAGCAAAGTCTATTTCCATAGACATAGGGCAAAGCGCACCCGCGATCATCGTATCGAGTCTACATTGGGGCTCAGGATGAGTTAAAATAGTGGTTGGTGCAATGAATTTGCTTTTTTCAGTGAGACTTACTTTCACTGGATAAAGCTTTGTTTCCGCGTAAACCTTGGCCACCCGATATGCGGCCTGAACGATTCTTGTACAGCCAACTTCTCCCCCACATAAAAACTCAGCCTCTCTATCGTATTTATTATCTGAATCTATAGATAAGCTTTTTTCATCTTGGGCCAACAGTTTTTTCATGCAATAAGCACTAGCGTAGAAGTCTGATTGCCCCTCAGCAGATGCCCAACTTTTTTTAGAGGATCTTCCCCTATTTTTTTTAGGCGATCCCGCAAAAAAGTGACCCAACTCATGACAAATAACTAGATTAATGGCATCCGGGGTCATCAATGGATGATTGAGCATCCCTTCAGTCAAAAGAATGTAGGGGCTGCCATCCTCTTTAAAGCTTGCATAAGCATTTGGTCTTAACTCATTCCAATCAATCGTTATAAACAACTCCCTGCCTTTTAAACTAGTTTCAAATGACCTGTTGAATGTATCCGAGTATTGGATTGCCAGAAGTGAGCTTTGATTAATGTGTCCAAGCTTATCCCCAAACTCACTTTTCAGAGATTGAAACTTTGCGAAAGTGTGATCTATAAAAACTAGTAGAAATAGAGTGATAAATAATTTATGCATGCAAGTAAATTGCATTAAATGCATCGAATTGTGACTGATTTAAATCAGGTATTTTTATTACTTTAGATGTTCTTCCCAAGTACCTAGACAAACCTTCTAGTAGGGCTGGTTGAGTTAGATAAAGCTTATCTCGGTCTCACCGAATTTAAAACCAATGATACAAGTAAATTTTAGGACCGAACATGGAACAGAGTAAGGAAAAAATCAAAAATAAAAGTATGATAGGCCGCTACGGCCCATACAGTTTGTTACTTCTTTTTCTGGGAATCACATTCTTCTCCAGTTACTTCCTCCATTTACTGAATAGAAGTAAAGATGTGTTGGCATTTAATGAGATAAACGATGAAATTGTTTCTCGGGTTAAAGAGGGATTAACTCATTACTCAGACATGATTCAAAACTCTGCAGTATTCTTTCTTGCAAGTGAATATGTTACAAAACAAGAGTTTAAGGAATACACGTCAAACATAAACACTGAAGACCGTTTCCCTGGCCTAGACTTTTTGGGCTACATTCGGTATATCAAAGCAGATGATCTTGACTCCTTTAAAGTTAAGCTTAAAACAGAGTATGGCGAGAATTTTGAGTTAGAGCCTCCTAGCAGCGATCAGTCCCACTTGGCCTTGGTAAAATACATTGAGCCGCTATCCAAAGAAGCAAGAGAATTGATTGGACTTAACACCCTGGCACACAGCTCACAAAAAAACATTTTAATCGATGCCGCACAAAATGGAAATGTCGTAATACTAGATGAGCCACATGTTGGTTTGAGCAAAAAAATTAAAAATAGCTTTCATGTTTACGCTCCTGTCTATAGAAAGGCCTCCATAGGTTCGAATGAGTCTGAACAACTTCGGTCACTTGAAGGGTTTATGTTTGGTGCGTTCGATGGGAATTCCCTTTTTGATTCAATCCTAGAAAGAAACAAAAGGTTGCTAAAGAGTGCACAGGTATACATTTCTATAAAGAGTTCAACCTCAGATCAAGAAAGAGCTTTATATCATTCAACAAAGCCGACTTTTTCGAGCTTTCAACCATCAATCGCAAAGACTACGACTCTCAATTTTGCCAATCAAAAATTTATAATTAAAGCAAATAGCACCCCCTATCTTGAAAGTAAGTTTTCATATAAGACTGAATACATTTCATCACTTCTAGGTGTGCTATTAAGCTTTTTTATTTTTTTTACCTCTAGAAAATTTGCTCATGACAAAGCACAGATAGAGCATAGTAAAGAAGAGCTAAACAAAACCCTCGATATTAAAACCCTCATGGTTGAAGAGAGTAAACTATTGGGGCAAGTTCATGAAACAAAGGAACTTCTGAAGGAGTTGGCTAATTTCTTTTCTAAAAACATTGCTCAAAGCAGTCTCGTCTTCCTTTCCTTAGATCCTGGTGAAAAGATCGTTACTCTGAGTGGATGGCCTGTAGATAATTATGAAAACCTCGCCACCCCAGAAAAGAGGATTATAGACTCTATTTATACAAAAGTTATAGATACCAGAGAACCCGCTAGGACTCAGAATAAAGAGACTGAAACAACTTTCATAGGTCTTCCATTATGCATTAAAGAGGAAATTAGTGGAGCTCTAATCTTAAAAGCCCCTTCAGCACTTTATGATCTAAGCACCCAGGACTTGGAGGAGTTAATTTATATCGCGAGTATATGCTTAGAAAATACAAACCTTTTAAAGGAACTTGGAGATTCAAACAGGTTCAAGGATGAGTTTTTGGCAACTGTGTCGCACGAACTTCGAACACCTCTTAACGTAATATATGGCCATGCTCAATTATTACTTGAAGAAAGTTTGCCTAAAGATATTATTGACCAAGTGGATGCGATCCACCGTTCGGCAAAGCGACAAAGTAAAATTATTGAAGACATTCTTGATATTTCTTCCATCATTAAGGGTAGAGTAAAGTTTGATCCTGAACCAGTTAATGTAAAGGATGCATTGGAGAGAGCACTAGAAAGTGTAAAAATGCTTGCGACAGACAAGAAGATATTTATTGATACTCGATGCCCTGGAGACATCTACGTTTTAGGTGTTGAGACAAGACTTGTACAAGTCTTCTGGAATCTACTTACTAACGGCATAAAGTTCACGCCACCTAATGGAAGGATTGATGTTTCTTGTACTTCAGATGATAAATTTTGTTATTTATCGTTTAAAGACACTGGTGAAGGGATTTCCAAAGATTTCCTGCCACATGTCTTTGAAAAATTTAGACAAGAGGATCAAACAACCATCAGAAGTAAAGGAGGTTTGGGACTTGGGTTAGCACTCGTATGCAATTTAATACGGCTACACGGAGGACAAGTTAAGGTTGAGAGTGAGGGAAAAGGCAAAGGCACGACCTTTAAAGTAAAGCTGCCGATCACCACAGCTGGAGCACATAAGACCAATGGTCATAAAACACAACTAGAGTGTGAATCAATTAAAGGTAAATTAATTCTAGTCGTGGATGATGAGCCGGAATCCTTAGACCTAGTGAAGAAAGTTCTCATCCATGAGGGAGCAGAGGCCATGGTTGCATGCAGTGCAAAAGAAGCTCTTAGAATTCTAAGTGAAACTTCCATCAGTTTACTCATAAGCGATATCGCCATGCCTAATATGAATGGATACGAACTTATAGAGAAAATTAGAAAGATGCAATCTATGACTAATCTTCCGGCAATTGCCCTTAGCGCTTACGCCAAAGATACTGACGCAAAAAAGGCCTTAGATGCTGGCTTTGACAGTTTTCTCTCCAAGCCCTTTGAGAAGGAGGAACTCTTAGCAACAATTCAAACTACCTTGCAGAGAGTGATTTAAATCAGTTTTTTTAATAGACCTAAACAGGAAAAACCTTAGGAAATGTAATTACCAATCAATTACCAGAACGAAATAATCCCTTCAGACACAATCATCTACAAGGAGAGATTATGAAAAAAACAATCTTTTGCATTTTTACATTATTTTTAACTGGAAGCATTGCAAGTGCTGGTATACCTACCCAAAAGGTTATTCCTGTCACTCACGTTTTTGTTCCATCAGGGTTTGACTCTAATGATAACTCAGAAATAATACTTACAGGTTTCCTACCGAATCTTTGCCACAAAACACCAAAAGCAAATGCAATGGTTACCGGCAATAAAATAGACATTCTTTTAACCTCTCTCTATTACGATGAAAGCAATCCATTCTGTCCTGAGATGGTGGTACCATTTACTGAAACTCTTGAGCTTGGAGTGCTTGATAAAGGAAAATATGAAATAACAGTAAATGGAAAATCGATTTACAAGAAAGAAGCTAAGTTGAAGATCAACGAATCTACAAGTGCCGCAATAGATGACTTCAGCTACGCTTATGTTGAACATATTGACAAAGAGAGTGCGAGATCAGGTCATGTGATCCTTAAAGGTTACAATCCTAGTGACTGTTTTGAGTTAGATACAATTGAATATATTAGTAATGGAAAAGACACCTACTCTATTCTACCTAAGATGAAGCAAGTGAGATCTCATTGTCCTATGAAGCTTGTTCCATTCGAGTATGAGTGGAAAGTACCAACGGATATTGATCGAAACGAAGTTCTTCTTCACGTAAGAACTCTTGAAGGAAGATCAAGAAACACTTTATTTTATCGTTAAAATAAAGGCCTCCAAATGATCTGTACCCCATTAGTGGGACCTAAAATAAAAAAGCCTCATCTGTGATAAGATGAGGCTTCAATTTTTAGGAGTACAGATATGCATGATTTTT
>Ga0208568_1000819_pt1 | contig 11020 bp, 8 predicted proteins | sample DeeseametaMP2969_FD_184165 | JGI IMG/M metagenome (GOLD analysis project Ga0208568, IMG submission 184165) | Marine microbial communities from the Deep Atlantic Ocean - MP2969 (SPAdes) | ecosystem: Environmental > Aquatic > Marine > Oceanic | place: South of Funchal, North Atlantic Ocean... | reverse complement strand
TGCAATCCCCCTAACATTTGGATAACCAAGACTGTGATCGCCGCCGCAGAGTATAGGAAAAGCCCCAGAGGTATAGACATGGGATACAGCTTTGCTAACTTGGTCGAAGGTTTTTTCGATATTGCCAGGGATCACAAAAACGTCTCCCGCATCACAAAGATCAAGCTCTTCGGGCAGGTCAATGCCCCCATCGACGGAATAACCATCGTAGACTGCTGAAATTCGTCTCACCGCCTGGGGGCCAAATCGTGTCCCGGGTCGATAGGTGGTTCCTGTGTCAAATGGTATTCCTACAAATGCTGCCTCAAAGTTCCCAACTTGCCGGATGTCTTCGCAGTAGGGTTCCTTCATAAACGTGTTAATGCCTGCAAACGCCGGCTGATGACCGCGGCTAAACAGTGAGATACTCCGATCATTAATTGACTCAGCAGCTTCCAGTCCAAGTTCAAGATTGCGCTGAATCTCTTCTTCCTGTTTTGTCTGAGAAATTCGCTGCAAATGCCTGAGATTTCTTGTACCACGAAATTCATCCTTACTTGAATTTGACACAATCAACTCCCGTTTAATAGGTAAATTGCCTTAACAAATCTTTTTGGCTAATTTTTCAGACTTGATCAAATATTTCCTGAAGGAAAAGTTCAGCGATTGTTGAAATCGCTACACTCCATAGTAACCGCTGTAAAAGACAGCAGGGACTCCGGAGCGTAATTCTCCGGAGCCTGCTGTCTGAAACAACAAATAATCAGATACGAGTGTTATTCGCCCAGGCGACCAATCCATTGATTGGAACTATAGGTGTCTGTATAACCCGCACTATCAAGTGCCTTAAGGATGCTGGTGTCGATTCCAATATCAGTCGAAGCCGCGGTATCTATTACGCCAGCTTCTTTATAAATATTGCCGAACACATCCCAAGTTGGGTAGACGTAGCCCGCTACACAGTCGGGTGCACCTCCAAATAATTCCTGACCCCAGCCGCTCGAGTCAGCGGGGATTTCGCGAACTTCAGCGCCATCAGGAAGACTAGCACATACAGGTTTTCCAGCACCAATACCAAAGGCACCGAGATTCTGATCAAGATTTAACATGACTGCGCCATACTGGGTCAGCTGCACATCGGAAATTGGCCAGTCAAGAGCTTTGGCTATGATCGCATTTCCTTCCTCTGGGTTTGCTTTCCACCAGTTGACGGCTTCAAACCAGGCTCTAAGCACCTCTTTAGCAACCTCAGGCTTTGACGCCAGCCAATCTTCATTGCATGCCATAGACTCAGATATCAGCCCTCTTTCCCATGTACGGTCCGACAGACTGGTTTTCAGTACATGAGATCCGGGCAGTTCCAGGGACTGCTTTGAAAAAGGAATGTAGTTAACGTCGATATCTAACCCGCCGCTAACGAATGCAGCCGCACTGTCCCAGGGCATCATAATTGAGTGAGTCAACTCGTCAAATCCAATCCCCGCTCTTTTTAGATTCAGGAGCATCCACATATGATTGAGGAACCCGTAGTCGGCACCAAAAGTTTTTCCTGGAAAGTCATCTATGCTGGAAATTTCTTTTGTCACAACCATCTCGTCAAGACCATAGGACATCGCGGGTATGGCAATATGTTTAATTGGAAGACCAGCTGATCGTGCCACGACTACGGTGTCAAGTGTATTCAACATGCATTGAAGAGAGCCTGTGGTTAACCCCGCATTCTTTGCTGAGATGTCGTCGATGATCTGAACGTCGATCTCAATATTCTTTGCCAAATCCTTTTCTTTGACAATGTACCAGGGCGCATATGGAGAAAACGAAATAATCGCTATAGTGACTTTCTCCTTTGCAAGGGCAGTGTTGGTAGTGAACAAAAGCTGTGTGAGCAGTAGTACGGCGGCCACCCCCAAACTGGACAAAAACTTATTGGAGCGAGAATTAGTTATAGCCATGAATATCCTCCTTGTAAACGTTAGCTTTTAATTCGACGAATTCAGTACAAATCTTCATTTAAGCCAATTGAAAATTGGCTCTATTAATTCTACCTAGTGGTCAGATTATTCAAGTGTTTCTCGTCGTTTGTCAACAAAAATGGGGGGGACTAAGTCCGGATGGTTGTCCCGACAAAGGATTATCGCTGAGAGTGGGCAGGACGCGTTGGGTTTCCCCAGAGAATGGTATGGGACACGTTATGTGGCGATTATCCAACACTCGAAAACACCAAACCTGAGTGCCATCACTGATCTGTTGGGAATAAGAGAACTCTAATATAGGACGTACAAAGGTGGATTTCGGTGTCTGAAAAGCGTGCGTGGGGGCGGTAATACAATAACCCTGCGCGGTGGGTTTGGATGTAAGAATGCGCTGTAAATTAGCCTTTTTCGGATGTGCGTTGACCGGTTAGCGGGCTAACTAACAAAATCAACAAACTTAATTGGGAGAACGTCATGCGAATGGAAGGCAAGATCGGGTTAGTTACGGCGGCGGGGTCGGGCATGGGACGGGCCGGCGCCATTCGCTTCGCCAAGGAAGGCGCATCGGTCGGCGTTGTGGATATTGACGCCGACGCGGTGGCAGCGGTGGTCGCGGAGATCGAAGCTGCCGGTGGCAAGGCGCTGGGGATCACCGCGGATCTTTCAAAGGACGAAGACTCACGCCGGATCGTCCGCAATACTGTCAACCATTTCTACGGACTGGATTTCGTCTGGAACCATGTTGGTCATCCTGGTCCGGCGGCGGTCGAGGATCTTGACATGAAGGACTGGGACCAGGCAGTCGATCTCAATCTGCGCACTGTGTTCATCACTACAGAGACGGCTTTGCCAGAGCTGCGGGCACGCGGCGGCGGTAGCCTGTTGTTCACCGCCTCATCCTCGGGCCTTACCGGCTCGATGTTTAGCCCAGTCTATTCCATGGCCAAGTTCGGCGTCGTCGGCTTCGTAAAGGCCATGGCCAAGCGTTATGCCCAGGAAAACATCCGGATCAACGCGGTCTGTCCAGGTCCGATCGATACGCCAATGCTGCGGGTCTTCGTCGCACGCCCAGATCAGCAGAGCACTCAGGGCATGGACAAGGAAGAGCTCGTGCGCACCCGGGGCGGCATGACCCCGATGGGCCGGCCCGGCAGGCCCGAGGAAATCGCCAACGCAGCGTTGTTCCTGCTGTCGGACGAGGCGTCCTTCGTCACTGGCGCCGCGTTTCCCGTGGATGGCGGAATTACAGCGTAACTCGGGAAGGGAACAGGAGGCCGTTATGACGCTAAATATCACCGGTCATTTGTTTGTGTGGCTCGGTCAGTTTTGAATGCAGTGCTGAACCTATATTCCAAGGCTCTTGTCATTGTGATGATTGTCGCCGCTCGAGTGGCAGTCTCTATGGTTCGTTCGTTTTTGTTCTGGCAGAAACCATAACTATCAGTGGTCAGACACATTCCTATCAGCATAAGAGTGACCGGGGCAGCACTATGACCAAAGAGTTTTGTTCAACGTGTGGATCACAGATGTTTTCGTTGAACACCCACTTTCCGGAACGGCGAGGAATAAGAGTGGGAATCATCGATGATGCCAGTTGGTTTAAACCAGACGCTTACTTATATACCTGCAGGAAATTACCGCATACGCCGGTCGACCCCGAGATAATCGCTTACGAAAGATCGAGACCATCTTAAGTACTCAACAATTGCTCCCGTAAGTGTAGAACAGATATTCCCATTTATCTTCTATCACAAGCGGTAGGGCTGGTCGGGGTGTAGTAGAGTCCGATATGTTTTGATGGGAGGAATGGAACGAATTGAGGGAAGATCTCTTTCGTTTAACTGCTTGTGAAGCAGTCCAGCGTTTGAAATCAGGGGAATTATCCCCGTTGGATCTAATTGACGCGGCTGAGGCTCGGATTGCCGAAGTGGAACCATCCATCAATGCCCTACCTACTCTATGCTTGGATCGCGCCCGGGCGGATGCCAAGCGTCTGATGACGGGAATTGGTGGTGAGGCACAGCACAAAGCTGGCTGGCTAGCCGGTCTCCCCATTGCAATCAAGGATCTTGTGGATGTTGCAGGCGTACGCACAACCTATGGTTCTCCAATTTTCGCAAATCATGTCCCCGAAAGATCACATCCTTTGGTGGAACGGATTGAACATATGGGAGGAATCGTCCTAGGCAAATCGAACACGCCAGAATTTGGCGCTGGCGGCTCAACCTTTAACGAGGTGTTCGGAAAGACTCGCAACCCGTGGAATTCATCCCTGACCCCTGCAGGTTCTACCGGCGGAGGGGCAGCCGCGCTAGCATCAGGTGAAGTGTGGTTGGCGCAAGGAAGCGATCATGGTGGCAGCCTTAGGCGCCCGGCCACCTATTGTTCTGTAGTTGGCCTACGCCCATCACCGGGCAGGGTTACCAGAGGTACGGTAGATACACTATTCTCGCCTTTGTCGGTACAGGGGCCTATGGCACGTAATGTCCCCGATGTTGCACTATTTTTGGACACCATGGCCGGATATTGCCACCTGGATCCCATGACCTTTGATGCGCCCCGTTTATCGTTCAGTGCCGCTGTGGCAGCACCACAGCGGCCTCACAGGGTAGCCTTTGCAGCAACCATTGGAGGCTCACCTGTAGATCAAGAGACTGAAAATATATGTCGTGACAGCATGCGACATTTTAAAAACGTAGGTTCGAAGGTAGAGGAAATTACTATTGATTTGGAAGATCTGGAAGATACGTTTTTGGCCTTGCGTTCGCAAGAATTCGTCATTGATAGAGAATTACAACTGGAACGCTATCGCGATCAAATAAAGCCGGATATTATTTGGAATACCGAACTAGGTTTAGAGCAGTCTATCCCTACTCTGGCGAAGGCAGAACGAGCCCGTGCTGCGTTATATACGCAATTTAACGACTTGTTTTCGCAGTACGATCTAATCGTAACTCCAGGCGCCAACACACCGGCTTTTGATGTCGAACTACGTTATCCCGAGGCTATAGACGGTATCAAACTGGAGCACTATATGGCAGCCTCCACTTTGACCGCGGCGGTAACCATCAGCGCATCCCCCGCCCTTTCGCTGCCCTGTGGTTTTGACCAGTATGGTCGTCCAATCGGTCTGCAACTCATCGGTCGGCCACGAGGCGAGGCTGCCTTATTAGCCGCCGGTGCACTATTCGAAGCAGAGAGCGGCCTAGCTGAAAAGGTACCAATCGATCCACGTCATGGAAAAGTCCCGCCTATGGGAGAACTAACATAAACAGAAGATATACTGCGATAGTAAAAATAATCCATGAAAATTGACTGATGACGAATCCGATCAATTGGAGTCACAGTGAATAGGCTACTCGTCACATCATTCATATGTACGTTAATGACGTGAGTCGGGCAAGCACTATTCGGTGGTAGAGGTTTTAAGTCGAGAAAGTCATGACCTCACTTTCCACTCGCATTAGTCTGGTCAGCCAGACCCTGGGTTGGTTCCATGCCCGGCGCGGGTATCCAGCTTGGTGCTTCACCTTCGTACTCTCTGCCCGGATTGCCCATGACTGTTGTTCGCCACATGTCGCGAATCTCGTATTTCGTGTCGAACCAGGTAGCTGAATGAATTACGTTGCGATTATCGTTGATGACCAGATCACCTCTATCCCAATCATGCACGTAGACGAATCTACGTTTAGTGAAATGACTCATCAGTTTATAGAGTAAGGCAGCCCCTTCACCATCCGGGCCTGGCTCCATGCCTGCGATTGGTCCGTCGACCCAATCCATCTGCCCGTCTTCGCAGAGGAATAATGATGGCTCGCCGGTAACCGAGTGATCGCGTACCACGGGTTGGTGCTGCGGTCTCTGATGCGCGAGCAACTCGACGGGTGGATCACCACTTCTAACAGCTGTCTCGGATCGACCGGTCCACGGTAGAGCATGTATGCCGCACAGATTGCTTATTTGTGTCTTGAGGTCGTTGGGCAATGCTTTATAAGCAGCAGTACCACTCGCATAGAGTGTTTGACCGGTGCCCTTAGGTGAGGGAGTGACTGCATAGAATAGTGAGACATCAGGTGGTGGGCGTCGAAAACTCTGGTCAGTATGCCAGCCACTTCGATGTGGAAATTGTACCGGCAACTCGCCGTTCATAGTCAAGGCTGGCTCGGGGCGCTTTGGTGGTTGTCGGTTGCTGGGCGGCTGGTTGGCAAGCACTAGAATCTGAGGCACAGTCGGGTGAACCAGATTTCGAGTACTCAATGTGTGGTGATAGTTTTCGACTTCTGTACCAAACAAGCGACTTAGTCGCAGTAGTAACTCGGGCTGTTCCGTAATAGCCCCAACCTTGGGTAAAACCAACAAACCTTTTGCTGCGATTAGTGCCGAGAGTAGTGAGTCTGGTTTTGTTTCAAGCGACTTAAGTGCGAGTTCGAGATTGGGCTGGTTGAATTCAATTATCGAGCCGAAGCACGAATCGGGGATACGTCGTGTGGAGAAGATGTCTGTCATGTGTTTTATACCCTTATTTTGTTATTTTTTATAGGAACTCAACGGCATCACTCTCTTAACGTTAGAGCGATAGTGCTTACTCGTTGTATCTGTAGACGCATAACCTAACCTTTCGGATGCAGTCTGTAAGTCGTCCCGATCTGGAACCTACCTAGGTAGGAGCCTTCAATCCAACATTTGCTCCTGATGTGGGCTGGGTTTTTTCTAGTTGGCTCGCGTCTGAAAAGACCATGTTGGGTTGCTCATCGTAGCTGTAAAGGATATTCAGTCGCGGTTGCCTACTTCGGCCTATCGGCGTCACTCTATGACAAGAGCGTCTGCCTTTAAATAATACGAAGGTTCCGGGATAAATTTTAGGTCGATCTGCAACTTGAGCACGCCCCTCAAACAATTCATTAATTCCACCATAATTCTCGTCAAGTTCATTTCGTATATAGGGTGCGTACTCGAATTCTCCACCGTCGTCAGCCGTTTGCAACATCAAGGAAACTACACCATCGTTGGTATCAAAATGCCAGGCTAATTCATCTCCACTCTTCATTATATTGATTACTATAGAGAGATAAGGATCAGCAGTACGATATAGTGTTTCGAAACTTAGGATTTGACGTACAAATTCAGTCAATGGTTTCCATTCGTAGAGTTGACTGATCAGCGATTTGTTTTCGAGTTGGTTGTACAACAGATATCCATAGCGGTTCATGTGCAAGGCGCGGCGGGGATGCCCATCTGGAAAGTCCAAGTTGTACCGCCAAGAGTAGGGTGTTCGCTGATGTTCTGCACGGTAAGCACAATTCACGAGACTGTCTATCTCATTAGTCATAGCCACAATTGCATCGGGCCGAATGAAAGCATCTAACCTGGACAATGCGCTTTCATCAAGGTCCTGTCGACACCTTGCGACAAGCGCCTGGGCAGCTGGTGTTTCGATATCCTGGATCGGGTAGGCTTTCAGATTAACCAAATTGCTCGCGCTCACGTTAGCCTCCACGCCACTGAAAAAACAAATTTAATTGCCGATTGATCTGATCATATTTTAGCTACGATATGGTACGTAGTCTTCAGTTCCCTACGCTACTGTTGCCACTTGCGTTTTGGATTTTTAGTTGCTCAGAAAGAGCTAGATACCGGAGTGATAGGACAATCCGGTAGTTATAGGAAAACCACATTTTTTATACGACGCTAAGTCGTTGATTTATTGGTGGGCCGTGCAGCCAGCGGTAAGAGCGCGTGGATGTATGAATACTAGGCACCGTCTGAGAACCCTGTAAACACAAGAAATACAGACGTTCTAGTGTCGGAATATGGCTCCGCCGTACAAATAGTGGCGATGTTCAACGTCCTACGTTATGTTTCGCACTCACCAAACATCAAAAGAGGAGTATTAACGTGTACGCTGATCTGATTTTACCTATTGTTATTGTGGTTCTGGTGATATTTGTCATTACGTCGACAGTCAAATTCGTACCCCAAGGCTTCAATTATACGAAAACTAGATTTGGGCGATATTCGGGAACATTAAATCCCGGGCTTAATATTCTTGTGCCATTCATCGAAAAGGTTGGCGAGAAAGTCAACATGATGGAGAGCGTTCTGGATATACCAACTCAGGAAGTAATTACGAAAGACAATGCACGCGTTGCGGTTGATGCAATTTTGTTCTATCAGGTGCTTGTTGCTGAGAAAGCGGCCTATGCAGTCACTGATTTAATTCGAGCAACGATCAATCTAGCCATGACGAACATTAGAACCGTTATGGGCAGTATGGATCTCGATGAACTTCTTTCGCAGCGTGAAGTGATCAATAGTCAGCTATTGCACGTAATCGATGAAGCTACCACCCCTTGGGGCGTTAAAGTTACGCGTTGCGAGATAAAAGATATTGATCCACCAAAGGATCTAGTTGACTCGATGGCCCGGCAGATGAAAGCAGAACGAGAAAAGCGCGCCTTAATATTAGAGTCCGAAGGGAAGCGTCAAGCTGAGATTTTAGAAGCAGAAGGATTAAAGCAGGGAGAAATTCTCAAGGCTGAGGGAGCGAAGGAGGCTGCTTTTCGAAATGCAGAGGCGCGGGAGCGTCTTGCGGAGGCCGAAGCAAAAGCGACGGAATCGGTAAGCCGTGCGATTGCTAACGGCGACATTCAGGCTATTAATTACTTTGTAGCAAAGGACTATATACAGGCTCTTAAGGAAATTGCATCTGCTGATAACGAAAAAGTTGTCCTCATGCCCCTTGAAGCCGCAAGCGTAATTGGCTCACTGGCTGGGGTGGCTGAAATAGCGAAAAGTGCTTTTAACAAAACTGGGTGACGAGGCATTGTTATGAATGCTAGTGAACTCTATGCACTACTTGGTCCTTGGACTTGGATAGCTGTTGGCGTCGTTCTGGCTATTCTGGAAATTCTTCTACCCGGCACCTTCCTTATTTGGTTTGCTTTAGCCGCGCTGGTAGTAGGTATCCTGGATTTGGTATTCACGTTGACACTTTCAATTGAATTAATTGCATTTGCGGTTATTAGCATTCCAACTGTTGCTCTCGGGTACTGGCTCAGGAAAGGTAGAGGCCAATCGGCGCGACCGATCCTGCATGAGCGGGCAGAAGCCTATATCGGGAAAACCTTTGTAGTAATCGAAGCCATAGAAAATGGGAAGGGAAGAATTAGCGTGGGGGATACTCTGTGGATAGCAGAAGGTGATGATTGTGCGGAAGGTGGCACTGTCAAAGTTTTTGGGTCACAAGGAAATGTTCTATTGACGACAACTGCTCTCGAAAGCCCCGTTGACCAGGCGTGACAACTAGAGCGCACTCTCAACCTGGGCTCTGATTCTCCCCCTTTGAATTGGTCCACCAGTATAGTGACGTTCCCCCTTCAAACTGGACCAGTCAATGGGGCTGGTCAGCGCAAGCCACTCGTTGCGAGCTTGATCGCTCATTTGTGTTCTCATGAAATATTGAGGGGAACCGAGATATTTCCGGCCCGCGGTAAAATATTCTCCGTGAAGTCTGTGGGCGCTTGACCGAAAAAACGAGCAAGCCTCACACTGACTCAGACGCAGACTCATGATCCGAGAAAAAATTATCCTTGCCCTGGGTGTTGCCGCCCACGCGACCTTTTTCGCGCTCATGCTCGCCAGCGTCGAACCATTCCATACCTTTTTCTACCTATTCACCTGGTGGACCTTCATCCCGGTGATCGGGGCGATCAACCGCCTGAAGACCGGCGAGTCGCTGGTCTTCGGTGACGGTCCCCGGTTTTTTTGGATGGTCGGTTGTTCGATCGTGGTATGGCTGTTTTTCGAGGCCTGGAATTTCCATCTGCGAAACTGGCTGTACTACGGGATCATTGAGGTCACCTGGCTTCGGTGGGCCGCCTACACCCTGTCGTTTGCGACAGTCATCCCTGCGATACTCGAGACCGAGTTGCTGTTGAAAAATTTCGGAGCCATCAGGCGCCTGCGCGGTCCGACACTCAGGGTCTCCCCCCGGCTTCTATATGGCTGTGTGATTGTCGGCTTTGTCATGATGGTCCTGGTCGTGCTGCTGCCGCGTTACTGTTTTCCACTGCTGTGGGTGGGTATCGTGTTCATCCTAGACCCGCTGCTCTATCACTACGACCGCGAGGCCTCGTTCCTCGGGCAGGCTCGGCGCGGTGCCTACCAGCGGCTTGCACGGCTGATGCTGGCAGGCTTGCTCTGCGGAGTCCTCTGGGAAAGCTGGAATTTCTGGTCCGATGCCAAGTGGGTGTACTCGGTCCCGCTGGTTGACTTCTGGCACGTGTTTGAGATGCCGCTACTCGGTTATCTCGGGTTCATGCCGTTCGCACTTGAGTGCTACCTGTTCTGGCAACTGTTCAACATCATACGCAACGCCTGGGCCGGAACGGGCTGGCAGACCCCAGTGACGGTCGCTGCCTTGACCGTCATCTACTGTGTGCTGGTCTTCGCCGGCATCGACCGCATGACCGTGATCTGGATGGGCACATGACCGACCTGACGGTTTCCCCGGCCCTGTCACGGAGCACCTTCTGCCAGCCAGTCTCATCTGGCCGCTTGCTTGCCGGTGCTGTCACGCTGGTCACAGCGTTGGTGCTCTGCTTTGCGCCGAACGCTCATGCCGATCGCTACGCGACCCAGCGGGCCGGGATGGTCCAGCTCATTCGCCAGGACGTCATTGATACCCGCCGCCACATCGGCAGGGAGCAGCTCGACCCGGCGGTGATGCTGGTGATGGGCCGGGTACCGCGGCACGAATTTGTTCCCGAGGCCGAACGCGCCCGGGCCTACGCGAACCACCCCCTGCCCATCGGTTACGGGCAAACCATCTCCCAGCCGTATATCGTGGCCCTGATGACGGATCTGCTGGCGCTGGATGCGGACGACCAGGTGCTGGAAGTTGGCACCGGTTCGGGCTACCAGGCTGCCGTGCTTGCAGAACTCACCCGCGTGGTCTACACGATCGAGATCATCGAACCGTTGGGCCGCGCGGCCACGGCCAGGCTGGCACGGCTCGGTTACACCAATATTCACGGCCGCGTCGGGGACGGCTACTACGGTTGGGAGGA
>Ga0208568_1000814_pt1 | contig 11070 bp, 6 predicted proteins | sample DeeseametaMP2969_FD_184165 | JGI IMG/M metagenome (GOLD analysis project Ga0208568, IMG submission 184165) | Marine microbial communities from the Deep Atlantic Ocean - MP2969 (SPAdes) | ecosystem: Environmental > Aquatic > Marine > Oceanic | place: South of Funchal, North Atlantic Ocean... | reverse complement strand
TCTGAGTCAATTAAATCTCCTTCTACAATATCAAGGGGTGCTGAATATATTGGAACAGATGTTGAGATAAAGCTCATATTCACATCCACTTGACCTACAAACCCTAGGGTTTGTGCTTCAGTGTCATGGTAGATATTGACAACAATCTCGCAAGAAGATGAGCTAATCCCAAAGGCCTTCACAGCGCAATCCCCTTCATAATCGCCATCAAAGGTGTATGACGGTTTCGGGTCAGTCTGAGCGGGCGTGTCTGTAGTAATTATAGGCTCTGATGTGCTTAGAAGATCTGGGGCTTCTGAGTTAGAGCTAGAACCGCTACACGCCACAAATGCAATCATGGTGTTAGCGATTATAAGTTGTTTTAAGATCATGTGTCCTCCTTAACACTCTGGTCTTGCTTGAGGACATACTATCCACAAAATAAACAGGCGGGCAATAAAAATGCCCCTGACAATTATGCCCTAGTACCCCATCAACATGGCGTTTCAATCAATTATAAGGAAACGTATCCCATCCAGAGATAATGAAAACTGATAATTAAATACTATCGAAGCAACTGCTTACATGTGTAACGAAGACCCTGGTGTCAATTTTTTCGACAGCCTGCGGTAATCCTTCCAAATACCCTGTAACAAAATATCAAAGCAGAGATAATCAAGGGAAAAAACTTATGAGACCTATTTATATTTAAGACTGTTTAAGTCATAGGGATCTTTAAAGGTCGAAGTCAAACAGTGTTATGAAGAGCACAAAGGATATTACTATGAAATTATTGGTTAGTTTTTTATTACTAGGTTCGCTTACATCTGTTGCCAAAACAGGTGAATCAATTGACATTGACAGTTATTCTAAAATTCAGAATTGTAGAGAGAAGGCAACGGCATCGTAATTAATGAAGACGGTGATAGAGCGATGACTATGCAGTCGAAAGCTTATCAATTAGATATGATTATGCAGCCATCCTGCTACTTTAAAGGGCAAGGAAAGACAATCATTTGTGATATAAACAACTAAGGTTCTAATTAGCCCCTACGTATAAAGGCTAGATAGATTTTGCCATCAAGTTCCTGTTCGAGGACCAAGTGGCAAAACTATTAACTTAAGACATCTTTAACCCTTAAGGGGTATTTGTTCACTGACTTCTCTTCAAGAGCAGATAGTTCAGGTATCCTTCTGTAATTACTCGTATTTATTCAGAAGGACCTACCAAGCAAGAAAGCGAAAAGTGACTAAATTTCTAACACCCATATGTAATACTTTCTCCAGAGCCCCAATCCTAGAGGAATTTTTATATCATTAATCAAATACTTTATTCGGGGTGATCATGAACAAAAACATTGTATACTTGTACTTTTAAGTCTGCTAGCAATTAGTTGTGGTTCAAAAGAGAGTGACTCACAAGACGTAAGTGCGCCACATACAGGTGATCCTGTTGTTGAACAAACTGAAAAAGCAGTTCCACCATCCCATGAGTCTTATCAAGAAGAGGCCGACGAGGAAATAGAGACAGAGACTGAATCATCTGAGCTAGAAACAATCGATCCTCAAGCAGAAATAATAAAAACTCAAGCTGAAACATTGGATTCTCAAGATGACGAAGTCGATGACTCGCAAGAACCAGAAGAGATTCAAGTAGAAGTGAAAAAAGAAGATATGCGCCTTGAGAAAAAGTATTACGTTCACGCAAGTCAACTAAACGTAAGATCAGAAATGGAGATCGCAAACAATATTGTTGGACGCCTTGAGCTTGACGATGAAGTTATCGTTGTTGGCTATGACACAGCAAAGGCTGATGACTTTGTTGAAATTAAAATTGTAAAAACAAATAGAGAAATTAAGGATGCGGCCAATTATTATGTCGCCTACCAATACCTTGGGGAGAAGAAGCTTCCAAGAAAAGTTAAGCAACAAAGAAAGAAAAAGTCCGAGTTCTTTGTGGTTCAAAATATTGCCACAAAAAAACTTCGTGTATACCGTAAATTCGCAAATAAAAATCATGTTTTAGTATTTGAAGACTGGATTCTTCCAGGTAGGGACACTCCTAGCACAAGATCTATTCTTGGCCGATTTAAAATATTGGGCTGGAACAAGTTTTATCAAGACTTCAAAAGAAACTATGCTCCTTGGTACAAGAAAGGACTTATTGATCCTCCAGGACCAAACTCCCAAATGGCAGACTGGAAGCTTCCAAAATACATGGAGCCAGGAAGAGATCAAAGTTATAGAGGTCCATTTGGATGGTATCTAGCTCACCTTGCACCTCAGGCCAAGGGACAGTGGATGCACGGAACAATCGGATATCAAGAATTAAGCAAGAAAGTGATTGAAGGAGACGGAGGTTTCTTTGAAAAAATGTTTAAAAAAGATGGCGGAAGTGCTGGATGTACTAGAATGACAAATGAGGCCATTACCTACCTAAGAGATATCTTACCTGAAGGCACACCGGTTTTTAAAATATATGCCAAAGAAACAGCTTCAGAAGATGGATTTTCCACAACGGTGTTTGACGGGATCAATCCTTTAAAAGCTAGTGAAACAGAGGGCGAAAGAATACAACCTTTTTACTATGTGCTTACAAAGGATCCAAGTGGAAAAGGCGGGGCAAAATCAATCGATAGAGAAAGACTTTTCAATGAGAACATCATTACAACTGGAAAGTATATGATCGATATGAACCCTACTATAGTTAATTATTATAAGAAAGGCTTTATGACAGAAAAGCTGAAAGGTAGAACAAACTTTGGCAACCTATACTATTTGGACGATGATCAGTTCCAGGGTGAATTCCAGGTTGATAAGGCCTTTTAAAGAACTATGTCCACCCAAGTGAGCTGGAAGTGGGAGGCTATACTCAGATGCCCATTCCTGACTATATAAAAGTGGATGCATAGAAATTCCAAGGTCGCTTATTATTTAATATACAAAACGAAAAGGCCTCATCAATTGATAAGGCCTTTATTAAAAAAGAATTTAGTTACTCTTAGAGCTCTTCGTCAGTTTTACCAGTGTAAACCTGTCTAGGTCTTGTGATTCTCATGCCTGGAGCTTCGATCATCTCTTTCCACTGAGCAAGCCAACCTGGTTGTCTTCCAAGAGCAAACATTACTGTAAACATGTTTGTAGGAATTCCAAGTGCCTTGTAAATGATGCCTGAGTAGAAATCCACATTTGGAAAAAGCTTTCTTTGAACAAAGTACTCATCGCTTAAAGCAGTCTCTTCAAGACCTTTGGCTATATCGAGGAGCGGATCTTGGACATTGAGTTTTTCAAGGACAACATCACAGTAATTCTTGATAACTTTCGCTCTAGGATCAAAGTTTTTGTATACACGGTGGCCAAATCCCATAAGACGGAATGGATCTTCTTTATCTTTTGCTTTTGCGATGAATTTCTCATAACCTCCCCCATCTTGTTTGATTGCGTCAAGCATCTCTAGTACTGCTTGGTTTGCTCCACCGTGAAGTGGTCCCCAAAGAGCGTCGATACCAGCCGAAATGGAAGCAAATAAGTTGGCCTTTGAAGATCCAACAACTCTTACCGTGGAAGCAGAACAGTTTTGCTCGTGATCTGCGTGAAGGATAAGAAGAACATCTAGTGCCTTGGCAACATCTTCATTAGGTTCTTCACCGTTCATCATATAAAGGAAGTCGCTTGTGTAGTCTAGTTTAGGGTTAGACTCAATAAAGTCTTTACCTTGTCCGTGTCTATAAACTGCTGCAGCAATAGTCTTCAACTGTCCCATTAGAAGTGGGAAGGCTTTTTTCTTTTGATCATCACTTAGATCTTGGTCCAAAAGATCCGGATAAAATCCAGATAGAGCTACCATAGCAGCTGAAGTTATTCCCATCGGGTGAGCGTCTTTTGGAAAAGACTTTATTATGCTCTTGATCCCTTCAGGTATCTTAGAGTTCTCTTTAATTTGAGCTTTAAGAGAATCACACTCTTCTTTAGAAGGAATACCTCCAAAATAAACAAGATGACTAACTTCTAGAAAAGAAGACTTAGCCGCAAGGTTCTCTATTGTGTAACCTCTATGCTTAAGGATTCCCTTTTCACCATCAATATAAGTGATGTCAGAAAGACAAGATCCAGTGTTACCCAAACCATTGTCAAAAGTAATATAGCCAGTTTGGGCCCTTAGTTTGGAAATATCCAAGGCCTTCTCACCTTCTGTACCTTCAATTACTGGAAGTTCAATCGTGCTCTCTCCCAAATCAAGTTTGGCCGATTTCGACATATTTTCTCCTTTATCTACTCTGTTGTAATATTCTAAATTTTTTCTAATCTGTGAGATTCAGTATCGGCGCCAAGGAGTCACTACTTTAGTATTTTCATCAGGTTCTTTTTGGCACCAAACATTGTTTTAAGGCCATTTCGAACCAAGCAAATATTTGTGCTAGATCCTTGGAATTCCTTACATTTCCTAGCAATACATACCAGTTTTTAAGTATTTAACATATGATAACGATCAATAAAAATCAATTTTATTGATGCCACAAAAAATTGGCACACCTTTTGCTCAACTACTCTCCAAGCCACCAAGAACAATGATTGTTCTCAAATTGTCATCACCGAACAAAAAGGGGAATTTTATGAAGTTATCACTTCTACGCTTACTTTCATTATCAACACTACTCGCTTTTGTAGGAGCATCTAAGGCCTTTGCTCAATATGGGCAAGAAGAGAAGGTTGCCTACGTTCACGCTTATCTGCAAAAAGGCGACAAAATTGACCTAATGCAAGAGCTTGGGTTGTCACAGGCATTACAGTCTGGGGTCAAGGTAAGCGCTTTTAAGGTTGAGGCCAGCTCATACTCTCAAGCAAAAATGGTCTTAAAATATAACGGTCAAAAATATGATACCCAGCAAATTGGCACTTACAGCTCTAATTTAAGCTTTAAAGTACCACAAAGCCTATACCCACAAGATAAATTGGTGCTCGTGGCAAAAGGCGATATGAGTGTAACAAAAGTAACGGCCTACTTGAAACCGGCCTACAGTTCCTACCCTCCTGGAGGTGCTCAGGCACTTAAGGCCCAAGTTAACCAACAAGTATATGGCCAGGAGGTATTTCCTGTAAAAAAACTTGTTAAGGACTCTACTGGAGTGAGCCTAAGAGGCATGGAGGTAAAGAAAGTTTTGATCAAAGCAAGTAAAAGTTCTTACTACGGCCAGGCCAGCGCACAACTTGAAGTTAACGGTCAACTGGTGGGATTTCCACAGTATTTTTCTAAAGAGATGACAAAGTTTGTTTTTGAAATCCCGAGCTATATGCCAAAGGTATTTGGACAAGGTCTTAGATCAGTAAAGCTTGTAGTGAGAGGAGACGCCTTTGTAAAGATGGTTGGTTTAAAAACTAAGGGCCAAGCTCAAGGTGGCGGATATCAACAAGCTTATCAATTCATGGTTAATAAGAGCTTCTATAGAAGTGAGAGAGTGTCCCTGGTAGAGCTTTTTCCTTACAACGCACCAAGAATGGATTACTACGCTCCGGTTGAAGTTTTAACAGTGGAAGCAGTAGGCTCAGGCAACATCATGGTAACAGGAGGTGGACAAGTTTTAGAGACCATCGCAGTTGCCGGAAGCTACGGAACAAGTCGATCAATAAGAGTGGCAGGATTGGCATCAGTAAATGACATAAAGCTAAGAGTAACAGGAAGAGTAACTATCAAATCTATCAGAATAAAAATGGGATATTAATCCCAGACTTTATAACTCCCCCCAAGAGGTCTCTCCATAGTGGAGAGGCCTTTTTTTTGATCAATGACAAACTTGATCCTTTGGAAAGAGTGCTTTAACACATTCGTGTAGCTTATAAATATTTGAGTTGTTTTTTCTTGGTTTGTTATTTGAGTATGTAGGTTTTACCCAGTGATAGATTGAATCCATTCTATGCTTAAACATCATCTCGGCAGCTGCTTCCCTATACCACTTTCCATAACAAAATTGGCCGTTGGTGTTTGGGTTGTTCTTGATTTGTTCATCCAAGTTTTTAATCAAACATTTACGAAGACTTGGATCAAATGAGTGAAAAAATTCTTCCCCCACACTTTTCTCACACCTTGAGTTCCCTGCAAAACGGTTGAAGTCATTAGTGCTTTTCTCTGACACAGATGCAACGTGACAGACATGCCCCATTTCATGCAGAAGCATTCTCTCTATGCCTTCATGAGTATACTCTGCAGCAAGCTTTAGGTGAGTTAATTTTATGCTGTTATAGGTTAAGTTGTGGTGGCCTAGAGTGAACTCATACGTTGCATATGCTTTGTTGCTGTCCTCTATTTTAAGCTCTAGATCCTTGAATCGTTTGTGGCAGTTCTGGCTTTTTCCTCTACAGCACTCATTACGAAGACTTACTTTGTATTCTTCAAACTTTTTATTAGTAAAACTTATAATTCTATTCATCAATATAGGATCGTTTGCTCTTGCTTTAATTTTAGTGCCATCATCTTCACTGCAATTGTACCCAGTCCTGCCAAACTTTTGTTTGCAAAAATATTGTCCAAAGTATCTGTTGTAGTATCGCATCTCATTCGTTAGACCACTCACCGATTCACATGAGTGTTTTGTCGTGTGCCCTATTGAAGCATCAATGAAGATATGCGGAGAAAAACTATCTGGTTCAAGTTCAGCACATCTATTATGTTGTTCTTGTTTATTGAGGTTCGAGTTCAGGCTTTCTAAGCTTGAGATCACACTTCTTGGATCACTGCCATTTGCATGAGCTAAAAACGTTTGAAATAACAGACTTAAAATTAAATATCTCACAGCCTACCTATCGGTTGAACTTTTGAAATTCATGAGCTTAGGCCTGAAGTTGATGCTTCAACCAAGATTTAGAAAACAGGCAAACTACTGAAATAAGAAGCCTTCCATTGATTACATCATGATAGCTTTGAGATCTACAAACTAAAAATCAATAACTTAAAGCAAAGAACAGCTTAATCTCGTGCACTAAATTGTTGTAATTATTTCAAGAGATCTCCAAAGTAGATCACTTCAATGATACAAGGCGTCATAATGAAAGTAATCTACCTGCTTTGTGCATATTTATTAACGATCTCAGCCTACGCCTCAAAAGTTAGTGTGGAACTAAATGATGAGGATTATAGCGAGACCCCTGCCAATGACCTAGTACATCAGGGTGTCAGAATTGATAAATACGAGGCCCTAGAGCTAAAGCAAAGAGGAATTGATTTAAGTACCCTATCTGTAAGGCAAAGCACTCTGTATTCAGGGGGGCCACTTCCAAGTCTAACTCATGCAAACTTTCCATCTAAAAGCGATATTTTAGACTTTGAAGAATATAAGACTTCTCCCTCAGAGATTTTTAGATCGGTTGTCTCGCTAAATGGGATCCGATATGTCTTAACTGCTGGTCTAGACAACCATTTTAATATAATCAGGGCCAGGGTTTTAAGACTTCTAGGTTATGATGTAGACCTACCAAAGTTTTACAAAACTTTGAATGTAAGATTTGAGTCGACCGAAAAACAAAAAGAATTCTTAGAAGTTCTTGGAGAGCAAACACTCACCAAAAGAGACAAGTGGAAAAGTGAAAAATCTTCGGATGAAGTTCTCATTCTAAAAAGTGTTACACTTGAGCCCGCGGCCCTTAGAAATGTAAACTTGTATCTTCCAGTCATGAATAGAACTAGACAAGAAGATAAAAGAGTATATAGGGCCATGCTAAATCTTTACTTGGCCACTGATTTCCCTCAAAGCATCAATAAGGCCTCTTGGGCAGTCGGCAGGGAATTTAACAATACTTTAATATTCAACCACGCTTACGCTAGCGACTTTGCAAATATCACAATTGATGACATGAGATGGATGCAAAGAAAACTTAACTCCTTAGGACGGGAGCAGTACAAGGATGCATTTGCAAGCTCTGGTATGCCTATGGACATTCAGGCCTTGGCCATGGAGAAGTTTCTCTCAAGGCTAAACTATCTTTCTGAACTGTTGCGTCTTCCTAAAGCATTTCAAATTGACCAGAAGTTGTCTAAGGGCAATGTTATCAATGGAGAACTTGTAAAGGATGACTATCAAGATTATGTAGTCGAATTCTTTGAAGATGACGAACTCTCCCCTTACAGATTTAGCGAGTTGGCAAAGTTTTTTAGAACCCAGGCCATTTATACAAGCCTTGGAAACCTTCTAGATCAGGCCAATGAAAAACTTCTTCCAGGTATACGCCTTGATGATGCCATGAAGACAATCCAAGAGAAAATAGCAAGTGCTCGTTCCAATAATATGGATGGCAATTCAATTAAAGCGTTCACCTCCCCCACGGCGGCAGGCAGAGTGTTTGCAAACAGAAACGTTGTGTTTGGGCAATTCATGGGAACTCAGGCTCCTATAACACTCGTAGACACAGTTGGAGCGGAGGCAAACTTAGGAACCTTTTCAAGTATCACAGGACTTCTTGACCAGGCCATGCCGTCTCTGAGCATTGGAGTTTCAGTTGGAAGAACATACACTCATGCTCGAGCGATGCCCGATCTTGAGGCGGCAACGTCTCAAAGTATTAAAAACCTTCTTATTCCAATACACTTTAAAAGCCTTGGAAGGGTTATCAAAGATGAATACACCTGTGGCATTGAAACGCAACCCTTTATAGAAGAGTCCACACTGAGAGACCAGAAAATCTATTATGTGAAATACGATCCTAAGTGGGAGGATGCTAAGGCACGCGCGATTGAAAAAAGGCAGGAGCTAATTGACTCCGGCGTAAAAGAGACTGTCATGTTGGTCCAAATAGATAGAGATCAACTTTGTGGCGATGAAGTTGTGAGCACTAAAAGAGCACATCTTAAAGAGTTTGTAGAACAGTTTGCTCACAATGAGATGTTTGTGGTCAATGATCTTATAAGAGTAGAAGGCAGGGTTAATGCCCCTATCCCGTTGGGAGTTGACCGCTTAAATCTTAACCTTGGCGCTGATGGTGGTTATGGCGTTTTAAAGTCAACCGTATTTAGAAAAACCGAACAAGGCCTAGAGATCACAATTCAAGCACAGAGGGATATGACTAAAGGTGCCTCTCAGGGACTATCCTATTATATTGATCTCATAAGCCATTCTAACAAGTGGACAGACGGAAAACTCTATTCAAAGGTCTACAAAGTAGACCTTGAAGGAATTAATGATGAGCAACTTGACAGCACCCTTTCATTGTTAAGATCTTTGATAGTTCACAATGACTTTACAAGATTAAAGTCAGACTTTTCTCCAATTGAATTGGACCACACAGTTGCAGCAAGTCTGGACACCTTTAAATTCTTCACTTTCAAGAGTGAAGAAGTTGAAATGGAACATGAAGTAGAAGTGATCGCACCAAACCCTGAAGGCAAAGACTATTCTTTAGAACAAAGGACAAGAAAGCTTTACTCTGCTAGAGATCTTCGAAGAGACGGAAGTGACTATTTGACGGTGATTGATCGAATTTTAGGGACGACTTCAAATTTTCTTGGAATCGGAACAGGCAACAACGATCCAGGAAAAACTTTTTACGGCAACTCGGAGAAAGTTTACGTGACAACAGAGATCGATTTACAAAATGATGAATTTGATCCGGTTTTAAAAATTGATAGGATTATTAGTGGTTGGAACGCCTCTGCTGAGGATATGCTTCTAAAGCTGCAAGATCTTGAAGATGACTTTGCCTCCCACATCGAAGCCCCAATGATTAGCAAGAGCATTTTGACCGGTACTACAAGAATAAAATCTTACGATGCCAGAACTTCAACCATAATTTATCCTCAAGGTATCAAGGCCATGCTTGAATTCTTAAAGCAAGATGACCACATCGCGATGCTCTACAAGCTAAAAGAGATGTATGGTGATAGAAGATGGGAGCAATACTGCAAGCGAGCAAAAAGATTTTTTGGAGACCAAGGCCCACACAACTACAGATTTAAAGAGTTTATTGTAGACTGCGTCCCAAGACACGCGAGAAGTCTATTGTCTTTAACTAAGATTGAAGAATTGGAAACGAAGCACCAGCGAACAAACCTAGTGAATAAAACTTTTGCAATCTTATTTAACGAGTTCAAAGTGGACAATGTTTTAAAGATTATTGGAAAAGAAAACTTCTTTGCCAGTGCAAGAGTTACAGGTTTTAGAGAAAACCATCACCAAGGTCAACTGGAGTACATATCAAACTCAATCGGAACCTACAATTTAGAGCATGGCACCGGTGTTTTTGACGATGTTGCATCAAAACTTGGAATCAGTGCTTATGAACTAAAAGCATTTATGTATACCCCGGGAATGTGATGAGAATTTTTATTGTTAACATTCTACTGCTATTAACTTTTGGAGCACATGCGGCCTCAATGCTTATTTATGAAGCTAGCGAAAAACAGCAGTCTTACCTTGTTGCAAACTACGGAGCTAAACACGTTTTTGGCGAACTTGAAAGAAAGGGATTGCCAAATAAAATTTCACACACACTTAAGGCAGAGCTTACTTTGGAAGAAGCACAACTTCTTAAAAAGAAGTTTAACCTAAATATTGGGCCTAACCCCACTCAAACTTTTCTCTCGGACGAAGCATACGAACACCACCAGTGGGCACTAAAAAATAAAGGGGTACCGCTAATAAAGAGAATCTCAGATATAGACACCATCTCTATTCCTGGACAGAAGGGTGAAGACATTAATTTGTCCGGTATTGCTGAGAACCCATCTAATAGAATTAAAGTCGCTGTGGTGGACAGTGGGATTGACCCTAAACACCCAGAGTTTAGAGGAAAGATTAGACAATCCCAGCTTGAGTGCAAACAACTCAGGCGCTTTGAGCAATGTCTGACAAAGAATCCGGAAAAACAATGTGTGCAAGATTTAGCAAAAGATATGGATGGCAATGGCTACCCTCTCGATTGTACAGGCTGGAACATAACTTCAAACTTAGGCGTTGAAGGAGTTGAGGGTGGTCCGGATCTTAGTGATTCAAATGGACACGGAACTCACGTGGCAAGTATTATCGCTGCTGCACGCGATGGTAAAGGAATTGCTGGCGCCATTGAGAATGTAGAGTTAATCCCAGTTAAAGTAGGCACAGGAAGCTC
>Ga0208568_1000809_pt1 | contig 11091 bp, 12 predicted proteins | sample DeeseametaMP2969_FD_184165 | JGI IMG/M metagenome (GOLD analysis project Ga0208568, IMG submission 184165) | Marine microbial communities from the Deep Atlantic Ocean - MP2969 (SPAdes) | ecosystem: Environmental > Aquatic > Marine > Oceanic | place: South of Funchal, North Atlantic Ocean... | reverse complement strand
TTAGATCGGCACAATCGACACGAAAACTTGCCATATCTCGGCCAAATAATAGCCCAATCCTAAGTCTTAAGAATCTGCACAACATTTGGGGCGCTTACTGGACTAGTGTGATAAACCTAACAGGGTATGTAAATTTAAAAGAATGCTAACATTTGATCCTAAAGTCATGGGAAAACACCCCTATAGACTTGCTTTTAAATAAGGGGAACAAATGAAAAATTTATTGCTAGGAATGATTCTTTTAATGTCCAACCCTTGTGTTAGCGGAAGAAACAGTTTTGGACCCTAAGCGCTTAAAGGTCGAGTGTGATTCCGCAGTTAAGGAGAAGCTAGGCTATGATACGCACTATTACGGATGCTTTCTATACCTTGATGGCGATCTTAAAATTTTAGGAGACCATTCTAAACGTAGAAAGGCCGAGTATGGAACATCAAGAAGTGCTGTGATTCTAAATCAACTTATAATGAAGGCGAGAGTAGAGAATAAGGACTTTGTACTTAAAGATAGTGCTCATGGAAATCCACAGAATTTAAGCAATTGGCTAAATGGTGAAGGCAAGATGCTTATAAATAAGAAATGGGTGGATTACAATGAGGCAATTCCACTTTACTTTGAAATCCGGTAAGGAGTTTTAAATAAAAAAAAGGCCACTTGTGTGGCCTTTTTTATTCGTGATCTTCTTTTTTTTCTTCCTTAACCTGAACCTCAATTTCTGGGTTCTCAAGGTGAGCTTTCTCAGCTTTTTCTTTTTCTTGGTTAGGCTCTCTTTGTTGCTCATGATTTTGAAGGACTCTTTGGAAATCCATCATTCTTTCACCAGCAACAGCATGGGCGCCAAACAGAACAAAAAACATTGTAATCAAAATTTTCATTTTTCTAGGCATAAGTTACTCCAATACTTTTATATTACGCTTTTCACTACCATCGGCCATAACTTGGTATTGTATGACCACTTTTTCCTCATTGACTTTATCGGAGTATTCCTGAGTATCTTGAGAAGAAATTGTGCTCCCCGCCAAGCTTCTGTAATTACTGCCTGATCTGTGAACACCATACTTGTTTTCAATATTTTGAATGTCCCTTTCCTTAGGGGAGCGGTTGTCGGTGTATCTAGTAATTGATTCATACATGACCGAGTCGTTAGTTGAGTTGCCGTCGTGATAAAGTCCCAGTAAATGTCCCATCTCATGAAGGATTATTGTTTGAAGGTCATATCCCCAAGAGTGGTTTGTGGTGAAAGCGTAGTTTTGATAATTTACAAGAATATCTGCATGAATTATTTGAATATAATCGCTTTTTCTTACGCCAATAACTTGTGTTACGGCCAAGGCCGACTGTGGAAGTTCCGAAGGCCAGCTGTAGAGCTTATACACACCGATAATTCCATCCTCGTAATCGCTAAGAGCACTATTTTTCTCCTGAGTGGTATAGTTAGAATCCATAAAGTCGACAACTCCATTGACTGAGTTGGTCCACTCGTTTGCCATATCTCTTATGGCCTGACCTTCAGATGAGTCAAATGAGTCTGAAATATTGATTCTTAACGGGAAGACAGATGAGCTCCACTTTGATGGCATATCTTGTCCTGGATTGGCATTTGATCTTGATGAGAATGCCGACTCCTGGGGTTGTTCACAGCCTGCCATAACTAGAAATATTGCAAATAATAATGTTTTCAAACCTAATCCCTTTAAAATGATTTTGAAAAATCATTTCCTGAGTTATCGGCTCGGAATTGTTAAAACTTGAGTGAATTTGTCCATAGACTTGCAATGAATTAAAATTTCTCGATATACAGTTTGGTCCCTACGGAAGGTGAAAAGCGTAAAATTCCTATACAAATAAAAAAAATATACAAATAGAAAACTCTAAGCGCCTGATTTTAATAGGGTTATGTTGGCATGTTTCCTGCAAAATTGTAAACAAGAATTATCAGGAGAGAGAAATATGAAAAATTGTTTAGCAGGTCTTAGTTTTTTACTTTTACTAACCACTAATACAAGTACATATGCGACAGAGACGGTAAGTCGTGCAATTGATTATGAGATAAAATTTGCAGCGGATATTGATATTGAGGGAATATCTAAGAGTAGCTACTTTGTGAATGGAGAGGAAACGGCTTTAGAGTCTTTTAATATTGAGAAAAGATCGTTTACTGTCTTGAGAGGCCCTGAAAAGTGTCCATATAAACGGTATGGGTATGCTCGTGGATCTAGAGGATGGGGGATGAGCACCATAACAAAAGAAAATAGATCGTACTTGAATTGTATTAAAAAGATAGAAGTTTCGATTTTTGATAATCCGGAAGATGAAGGTCGAGGATATCCGATTGAAGAAACCGAGCAGACCATGGATCATGTTTTGATCATTGACAATATATCACCAGCAAGCAGATACGTTCCTCATAAAGAAGATTCTAATTTAAATAGGTGCCTGATTAGACAACAAAAGGAGTTTAGGGATGCCTATGAAGATTCGGAGGATTTTAAAGAGTTATTAAACAACCTCAAGGTGCAGAGGATTAACATAGTTGTTAATACCTTTGACACAAAAGATGAAACAATTGGTCCCGGTCCTACCAAACCAAGCGAAAATCTTAAATATGGCTTTAATATTACAAAGGATAGAAAAATAACTATTAACTTGCTTTATAATGAAGAAAATGGAAAGTGTTATGCTTCAACGGAATATGACTTCATAGATGCGACCGAAAGGGTTAAGAGGGAAGTAGAAGATATTTTACATGAAAGAAGGTCTGTTCTCAACTCTATTGATAGCTTTAATGAATTTTTGCAAAAAGGTAACCAACAAGAGTATCCACAATGTGGAAAGTCTTAGACAAAGCACTGGGCCACGAGCGTTTAGTTATATGCTAAGCAAGGGCTGCAACATTAAATAAAACTATCATTTAAAGAGGGGTCCTGGTGACCCCTCTTTTATTAGAATGGGTTTATTTTACAGATTTCTCGTGGTCGGCCAAGAATTTATCTAGTCCAATCTTTGTAAGTGGGTGATGAAATAGTTGCTCTAGAACCTTAAACGGTACTGTGGCAACATCTGAGGCCATTATTGCACTCGCTTTAACATGGTCGCAGTGACGGATTGAGGCGGCCAAGATCTTTGTCTCAAAAGCAAAATTGTCAAATATCTCTCTGATTTCACCAATTAACTGCATACCAGTCTGGCCAATGTCATCCAGTCTGCCAATGAAAGGAGAAACGTAAGTTGCGCCATTTTTTGCAGCAAGAAGGGCCTGGTTTGCGCTGAAAATCAAAGTAATGTTTGTTTTAATGCCATCTTTTGAAAGCTGATTACATGCGATCATGCCATCTTTAGTCATTGGAAGCTTAATCACTACGTTTTTATGGATCTTTGCAAGCTCATAGGCCTCTTCTAACATTCCTTTTGAGTCAGTAGAGATAACCTCAGCACTTATTGGGCCATCAACAATCTCAGAAATGCTTTTGATTAATGTCTTTTGGTCGATGCCAGCTTTTGCAACTAGGGACGGGTTAGTTGTAACACCATCAACGATTCCCCAAGAGTAAGCTGTTTTTATTTCTTCAAGATCACCTGTGTCGATAAAAAATTCCATTATTTGCTCCTTTTAAAACTTTGCCCCATAATAAAAGTAATGAATTACCTTTGTCACATATTTTTAATAATTTTGGTTGCAAGCTCTGCTAGTGCAAACCCCAATTTCCCCGACCTTCCGGATAAAGGCCTTACTGAACCAGACAACAATAAGTTCATGGATCCAAGGATTGGTTATGATGAGTTTATGGGAAGAGTTACTGACAGGGACAAGGCCGGAAGAGTCTTAAAAATACATGTTGATAATAACAACACCAAGTTTTTTAAAGCTGGGGATACGGTATATTTCAGAGTTAATCGCCACTCAAGCGACTTTCCATGCAGGGCAAATGTAAAAGGTTTAGAGGACAATTATTTCACAATCTATGTGACGGAGCTAAACACCTGCTGGAAAGATGGAGAGTACTTTCGAAGAGGGCATCAGCTCAATTTTCAATCAAAAAAGCTTGCTCAAAGAGTATTTGAGGCCAGCAAATATAGAGAGAATCTGTTGCTTAGAAAACAAGGTTTTTTAAAACAACTCTCGAATATAAATCATTTTCTTTGGACCTATGAGCAGCAGAAAATGAAAACCGCCGCAGAGTACGACCAGAAAATAAATGAATTGCAAAAAAGAAAGCAAGTTGCAGTAGATGGGCTTTTACAAAAGAAACAAGAGAGTGTCCTTTTGCAGGCCGAACTTATGAAAAAACTTGATCAGCTTGATGAATCTCTAGATCACTATAAAGTGGAAAGAGGTGAATACTTAGTGGATAGATGGAATATGGACCATAACCTTGGGATAGACTTCCCTCAAAGACCTCCCGAATTAAAAGAACCTTAAGTGGAGTGAATTGCTCCGGTGACCTCTTAAAAACTTACATTAACATTATCTAGGTTTTAAAAGGCAATAATTGTCTTATGATCTAATACAATAATGTGAATACTCACGGACTTGGAGGTTGTAATGATAAGAACATGGATTGTTCTGCCAATTTTTTTATTCTCACTGAGTGCTTTTGCCACTCCTGAAGCTCTAAATAAGAGGTTCGAGTTTAAGCGCTCTGAAGATGGGACCCTTGAAAGTGTAAGAATGAAGTTTGTAACAAAGAACTTCTCTATTCTTCCATATATCGAACAAATCAAAGATGACATTAAGTCTGAAATTAAAAGGATGAGATCAAAGTCTTTTTATCAGAACGAGCTTGAGGAGTTTCTTGCTGAGCTTGAAAGTGATAGACCTTATGACAAAAGTGCCGCTGAAAATGTAGGCCTCATTAGAGATGCAATCGAGAATCTTCCTAATATAAAAGTTGATGAGTCTTTTAATGCAGTTCTTTCAGAAGGTGTTTTGAAAAAGTTTGAATGGGATCTTAAAGAAGCACTTAAAATGTTGGATTTGGCCATAGTTGCCAACCCAAATGATGCTAGATTCTTTTACAGAAAGAATGTTACTTATCAAGTTGTGGTGAAGGCACTTGAGTTTGCAAAAAAACGCTTTGACAGTGTTCCACTGTTAAATCTCGCATCTTTCGTCATTGTTCAAGTTCACGATTTGGTTTTAGAGCAAAGAAGCTTTCATCAAAATATGCTTTTGCATTATGTGCAAAATTACGACGCCCAAGAGCTAGGCCTTAAAAAGTCTGAAGTTGATATGATTTTATCTTCAATTTATGAATCAAGAATTGGTGCCATGAACCTTCCTGAGTCGAATGCAGCTGCAAGCAATTGGTCAAGATATGGAGTTAACAAGTTTTTCACCATGTTGAGAAGTTGCAACACTAAGATTAGAAGAACATCAAGAATGTATGATGCGGTAAATGCAAGATATAACTTTGCCTTTGTAGAAGTTGTGGAAGATGGGAACAAGGTTGTAAAAAACCTTCTTAATAATGGCCATAGCTTTTCAAGTAAAGCATCCACAGCTTACGATTACAGCAATCCAAACAAGGTAAGAAGGTTTAGGGCCCTTTTAAATCTTGGAGAGTTGGGACTTGGCTTTCTTCCAATCCCTGGGTGGATCAAGTCCAATGTAGAAAGCTTCATAGAGTCCTTTTATGTCGAGCAAAGGTTAACTGAAGGTGCTCTTATTGGATATTTTGAGTCCAAGGGCAACAATGAAATGGCCACTGAAATCGCAAACCAGATGGCGAATCCTTATCTAATTTTTAATTAATAAAAGTCTAAACACGCGGGGTCTTCTGCCCCGCGTTTCTCCTTTACTAAGCCACTAGCAGTCTTCAGAATTATACCTGGAATTTTTTTCTAAGGAGAAGTTTATGAAGAAGTTTCTTGCGGTTGTCGCAATTGCGATGACTACCACAGCTTTAGGAGAAACAAGAAAGGTCATACAAAATTTCTATTTGGCATCTGAAAACAAATGGGCCATCGAAGGACGCTACTCATCTGAGAACGGAAATGAGGAATTTACCAATGGACAGGAAGTCGATGTCGATACAAAAACTCTTTCAGGGAAAGTCTTTAAAGGGCAGTGGGGGAAAGTGTTAAATTTGGGTGGTGAAGTAAATATGATTGATGCTGAAGGCGATGCAGACGGCATAGGAGATCTTGAATTTTTTGCAAGGGGACGTTTGGAAACCTACCTTTATGAATTTAGATACTTTTTTTCCCATGATGACAAAGAGACGGATAATGCTGTTTCTGGAGGAAATCATTTTTGGCTGAAGGCCGGAGTTTTTAAGAACGGATGGGGTTTCCTAGGCACATTTCAACCTGAATATGATGCCGACGTAGCAGACTCAGATGATGTGAATGTGGGACAGCAAACCATATTAGAAGGCTTTTATGAACACCTCACTGCTGAGGATAACACTCTGGCCATCGCCCTAGGCTCTCACCATTATAATAGAGGAGACCTTGATGATGACGATATCACTGAGGCGTTCTGGAGACTGTATGGGACATTCCCATTTGGAGGTTATGATTGGATAGGGGAATTTAAACAAACATCATTGTATAACGACTCAGATGAAGTGGAAGATCGAAAGCGATCTGAGGTAAGTTTTGCAGTAAGGACGAGCTTCTAGGCCTTACTGCTTTATAGCGTTTTGGAGTAAGATCTCGCGGATTTCTTCTTGATGAAGTTTTGCCATGTCTAGGCATGGTGTGAATGAGCTTTTTATCTTTTCAGGTGAAAACTTGTTTTTCGAGTCAACACAGCCCTTTAAGTAACTACTTCTGGCCAAGTCAACAACCGCCTGGGCACTTATATTTCCGTCATTGACTTCGTCTACAATTGAGCGAGTGCTTGAACATGATGTAAGTCCAAGCACTGTTAAGCTAGCTAGTAACCTGAGCATTTTTAAATCCCTTCAAGGAAATCCCGCAGATGATCAGGATAATCGTTTGAATTAGAAAAAATGAACCTAGAAAGATTGCGCCACCCTCACTAAATCCGTATGAATGAAGACCTGTCGCCAAAATATAGTTCACCCCAAACCACGCCATCATTACTGACATGAAGCCTGCCGCGGTAAGAATAACGAATCTATGAGTATTTACCCAGTTAGTGTATTTCCCATGAAGGATCGCCATGTAAAACAGTAGCACAATTAAAGACCAGGTCTCTTTTGGATCCCAGCCCCAAAATCTTCCCCATGAGTAATCTGCCCAGACGCCACCAAGTATGATCCCTGCGGCAAGTAGTACAACGCCTACTTTAACACTAGTGCCAATCAACTGTTCATAGTATCTATAGTCGGCCTTAGATAGCTTTCCGAACTTATTTCTAACAAGAATAATATTGGCGAGAATCCAGCTTAAGGCCAAGGCTGCATAGCTTAAAATAATGGTTGTAACATGAGTACTTAGCCAGAAATTGTCTCTTAGAACTGGTACAAGGGGAGATATGCTCGGATCAAGCATGTTGTTGGCAAATTTCATCATGAATAAGCAAAGAACATTATAGCCTAGGCCAGCAAGAAGAAATATTTTATCTTTCTTGAAAATCATGACTATTAGAGCAATGACCAAGGCACCAAATCCGGAAAACATCACTGTTTCATACATATTTGTTATAGGTGCCCTGCCTGAAATAAGAACCCTCATGGTCATTCCGGCAATCTCAATCAAAATTGTAAAAATGCCAAAAAATACGCCCACTTTTGGAGATTTTAAGAGTACTGTGGCAAAAATACCAATAAGGGCAAGTAGCATCGCCACATCAAAAATGTGGCTTTTAACGTACTTCAGTTCAAGTAGAAAGGAGTCACCTTCCAAGTCTATAAATTGTTTCTTCTTGTTCTCCAAAAAGGTCTTTAGATCTTCCTTATCCTTGGCAACGTCCACAAGTCCATGCCATAAGGCCTTTTCTTGAGCAAATACTGGCACGGTCCATGATTGACCATTTTTAATTAGTTCGTAATTGTTAATTCGTGCCCAAACCTTATTTAACTCCTTTTTAAGCGGAGTTGTTCTTTTGGTCTTCATTATTTGTGCACGAATTAGTTCTTTGTAGTTAAGAGCTTTTGAGGATGGAACCGAGTTGGCGTCGATATCTATATCCATTAATTTCTTCGCATCTATGTGCTCTACTTTGATAGGAAGGTCAAAGGCCTCCGTCTTTCCTAGTGAGCTTAGAGAAAGATTACAGAAGGTTTCAAGGGAGCTCATACCGTTGTGTTTGGACTTGCCAGTAATAAACTTGATTGTCTCATTTGCATGGACGAGCAGTGGCTTAACCCTGCCGCCTGCTTGGACCGGCATTGATTCAAGTGCTTGGTTGCATACACTTGCCGCGATAGTGGTGCTGAATAACGCTATTATTATCAGTTTGAGCATTAGCTATTCTCCGATTGAGATTCAATTGTGGATTCTTTTTCAAAAAACTTTCTCTTCTTTCTTCTTCTTAGGGCAAAGTGCCACATGCTTCCAAAGACTAGAAGGAGAGATCCTAAATATTTAACAGGTCTGCCTGGATCAAAGTTTACACTAAAGGCACTACCGTATTCATCTTGCCCGACTTGGAAGTAGGAAGACTGGTAAAAGGTAAAATCATCATATTTAAGAGGGTTGTTCATGAAAACATGGTGATTGCTGGCCGCTTTATTGGTTCTTCCATCAAGTAAAGAGACAAAGCTTTCATAGCTGGCCGGATCATTGGTCCCAGGGTTTTTATCCATTTTGAATCGATCAAGGGTGATCTGGTATGGGAGTTTTAATTCTCTGCTCTTAATCTGGAATCTGACTTGTTTATCCCCATTTGAAAGTGCTAGTGGCTGGTCGCTACGTACCCAGTAATCCTGCCCATAAAAGTTGATTTGCACCGCTTTGATACCACCCTCTATGATTTCACCTTGGTCCTGGATTGGCCTTGTGTAAGTAGGAATTTGTGCAGGATAGGAATCTGGTCTATATGAGTCTAGGGTGAGCTTAAAATTCATCCATGGCAGAGATACTGGCCTTTTATCATTAAACTCTCTGCCTAACCAACCTTTCCTCTTATGGAAAAATACTGTTTTATCACCAAAGAGAAAGAGGTTTGGCTTTTTCTCAAAAAGTTGTTTACTGAAAACTCTAAATGGAGTGTCTTGTCTTTTGGTTAGGTCATCGTTAAGTGGCAAAGGGGAAAAATCGGGGAAAAACTTAAGAAACTCACCTTTGTGGGGAATCAGCATAAACATGTTGTTGGTTGGTGTCTTCTTTATGTCGTAATTTTTAGATTCGGCCGTGTAACAGACATCCTCTTCAGTGTTCCATACTATGAAGCCAGAATTGCTTTCGGTTGTAAAACATGAGTATAGGGTTTGAGGCATGTAGTGAACGCTCAATGGACCAAGCTTTTGCATTGATTGAAAGTCACTTTCCGGATGAAGGCTCATTGTAAGCTGTTCAGCGACATTTTCATTGTAGATGGTATAAACCGCCGAATCAGATAGTGCTTCGGCAGATGGCCTCCAGACAGTCTCGAGCTTGGCAAAAGGCAGGTAATTCTTAATTTGGAGACCTGGCTCCTCGTAGTTGATATCTGATTCGAACGCACCTGTTGGCAAAGTAAAGATTTTTACCTCGCCATTTGGATAGCCCACTATGAATTGGTCCTCTTCAACTCTTACTGTGTTGGATGGTTCATTGGGCATTAGTTCCAACATACCGTCTATACCAGTAACATAGGTCAAAAAAGATCCAGCAAATAGAATAAGTAGGCCTGCATGGAGGGTGTAGAATCCGTAGAGAACCCTTTTAGCAGGAAGTCTATTAAGGGTTGCAACAAGTATGCTTATAAACATGGAGAGTTGTAATGCTATAAACCACCATGACTTATAAACAAGCTTGTTGGCGAACTCACGGCCATGATAGCTTTCCATGAATGTTCCATAAACCAAAGCAATGGCAAAAACGACTATGATGATGACTGCAAACTTCATTGAGCCTAATGTAGATTCTATTTTTTTATAGGCGTTGCCTAACGAAGTTAAGTATTTATTTAGTAAATTTAAGTTTTTCATGTGGGGTAAAATTCCCACAAGAGGGGCCCTTTTGCAATGATTTGGCTCACTTTTGGATATAAAAAACACCATAAAATCCGTATAAATTCTTGATACTTAACTTGTTGCGTATATTCCTTGAAGCTGATTAAAATAAAGCATCTGTTTACAATGAACACTCTTAAACTTTGGGCCACAACAACTTGGTCATTCAGTTTTTTAATTTGATAGTTCTTTTTTAGCTTTAAGGTTTTACCCAACTTTTGGGAGGAGGAATTGAAGCGATTGACACTCATTATATAGGGTTGAATACGAGTGTTTCTCTCTATAAACTTTAGGCCTGAGCGGTGATGGCAAATATTGTTTGATTTCATTACCCGATAACATTACAATGTCATATAACAAAGGACCTAAATGACTCCAGCTCAATATTTGGAATTTAGAAAAAGCGAAAGCAACCAAGAAATAAAAGACATCTTCAACTTCAACGCGAAAGCATTTGCAGACTCACCTGATTTAAATTGGTCAGAAGAAAACATCAAGAAAGAAATCAAAGAGGGATGGAAGCTATACTCTGTAAACTATGATGAAGATATTGTTGCTGCTCTGTTTTTAAAAATGGATGAAGGCACGCTTTTAACAAAAAACACACCTATAAAACTTATCTATCAGGGCAATGGCTTTTCACATAAGATTAAAGATTTTTACGAACAAGTCGCTAAGGAGAACAATCTTAAAAAGATTATTAATTACTGCCCATCTGATAACTTTAGGATGATTTCTTTGAATGAAGGCCATGATTATAAAAAAACGGGGAAGACTCATGGGCCAGACAACGACATTCTTGAATGGGAAAAAAAACTAGAAAATTGATATAGGCTAATTCATCTACTGGGAGGAAAAAATGGCCAAGAAAAAAGCAACAAAAAAGAAAGCTACGAAAAAAGTGGCAAAAAAGGCTACTAAGAAAAAAGTGGCAAAAAAAGCTACTAAGAAAAAAGTGGCAAAAAAAGCTACCAAGAAAAAAGTGGCAAAAAAGGCTACCAAGAAAAAAGTAGCAAAAAAGGCTAC
>Ga0208568_1000804_pt1 | contig 11134 bp, 7 predicted proteins | sample DeeseametaMP2969_FD_184165 | JGI IMG/M metagenome (GOLD analysis project Ga0208568, IMG submission 184165) | Marine microbial communities from the Deep Atlantic Ocean - MP2969 (SPAdes) | ecosystem: Environmental > Aquatic > Marine > Oceanic | place: South of Funchal, North Atlantic Ocean... | reverse complement strand
CTAATGAGTAGTGTTCCTACAACCGCCATAATAATGGGGTAGAGCATTGCACTTTGAATTTTATTTTTTAGTTTTAGTTGAGCCTCTGTAAAGTCGGCAAGTCTGAGTAGTACGACTTCGAGGGTTCCAGATGCTTCTCCTGCCTCGACCATATTAACGTAAACGTTGTCAAAGACTTTAGAGTGCTTACTCATTGCCTTAGCAAGGGAGGAGCCCTCGTTAACATCCTGCTTCACTTCTGAAATGACGACCTTGAGGTAATCATTGTCTATCTGGTCTTGTAGGGCCGATAGGGCCTCAACAATTTGAATCTTTGCTTTCACTAGAGTTGCAAGCTGACGTGTCATTAGTGCCAAGTCGCTGATCTTAACTTTGGATCCCATCGAGAGACTTGAGCTCTCAACGCCAGATTTTGCTTTCTTCTCTTTGATGTCAATTAGCATAATCCCTTGGTTTTTTACCTTGGATTTTGCTTGGATAATTGATTCGGCGTTTATAGAGTTTTTTATCTCTTTTCCGCTTCTATCTAATCCTTTATACGAATAAATTGGCATATGCTCTCTTTAAGTCTTTACTCTTCTTCAGCTTCAGAAATAATAGCTCTTAGGATTTCTTCAACAGAAGTTATCCCTTGAAAAATTTTATCTAACGAGTCCATATTTAAAGTTACCATTCCTTCTTTTACGCCGGCCTTTTTAATTGTAGAAGCGTCGGCCTTCTGTAGAATTAGCTGCCTGATCGTATCAGTAACTAGAAGTAGCTCTGCCACTACAGTCATGCCTGCATAACCTGTATGGTTACACTTGTCACAGCCAACAGGCTTGCAAACCCTTGCATCTTCAGGAATATGGTCAATATCAAGCATGGTTATTTCATGCTTTGTGAGTTCGGTCTCTTCTTTACAGTTATTGCAAAGAACTCTAACTAGTCTTTGGGCCAACACCCCAACTAGAGAGGATGAAATTAAAAATGGTTGCACTCCCATATCAATCAAACGAGTGGGCGCACTTGAAGCATCGTTAGTGTGCAGTGTTGATAGTACAAAGTGACCGGTGAGAGATGCGTTAATCGCCATTTCTGCCGTTTCCTGGTCCCTTGTTTCCCCGACCATTACAACGTCTGGGTTTTGCCTAAGTATTGATCTCAGTGCTACAGCAAAGCTTAAATTAATCTTTTGATTAACTTGGATTTGGCTTATACCGTTTAGCTCGTATTCCACCGGATCTTCGACAGTAATAATCATTCTGTCAGGAGTGTTCATTCTATCAAGAACTGCAAATAGGGTAGTTGTCTTACCATGTCCCGTAGGGCCTGTAACGTAGAGAACCCCATGCTTTTTTGTAGATAGCTCTTTTAGATGCTGAAGGACTTTACCTTGAAAGCCTAGGCTTTCAAGTTCAAGAACTGTGTTGGTCTTTTCAAGAACCCTCATAACAATTCTTTCACCATTTTGGACAGGGACGGTTGAAAGACGGATATCAATATCCTTTCCAGCAATTTTAATCTTGATTCTTCCATCTTGAGGAAGACGCTTTTCAGCAATATCAAGTTTTGCCATAACTTTAATTCTTGATGAAACAGCAGCATGAGTTTTCTTTGGCTGTCTCAAAATCTCAGTCATAACCCTATTTATTCTAAAACGGTAAACCACTTCCTTCTCATATGGTTCAATATGAATATCGGAGGCACGCTCTTTAACTGCTCTAAAAATGATTGAGTTTACAAACCTAATTACCGGAGCCTCGTCCGCAGAAGCGTCGAGAATATCGATTGGTCCATCAAGGTCAAGGTTTTCCTCAAACTCATCTTCAATGGAATCAACTAGGTTTCTATTAGCTTTTTCATAAACGCGGTTAATTGCGTCTTGAATTTTAAGTGGGGTGGTTACCACTATATTGATTTCTTTTTTAAAGATTCCTGTTAGGTCGTTCACAACATTGAAGTTGAAGGGATCACTTAATGCAACTGTTACCGAGTGTTCACTCTCAAGGAGAGGCAACACTTCGTGGTGTTTTGCATAATTAATTGAAATGTCGCTAACTATGGTCGGGTCAATCTCGTCGACCTTAAGTTCTGGCAGATAGGGGATGTCTATCTGGTGACAAATTACTTTTGTTATATCATGAGGATGAATGAAGTTTTTTGACAATAGAATTTCGCCAAGAAGCCCATCTTCTTCTTTTTGAATGGCCAGTGCTTCTTCAAGTTGTTTCTCTGTCAAAGAGGTGTATTGAAGAAGTAATTCTCCAATTTTCTTTTTGTTTGTCTCAACTCTTTTTAGCAGGTGATCCGCTATCTTCATTTAATCCTCGATCTCGTTCATGATCTCTTGGTAATTTGGCATTTCAATTTCTTCCTTTGGAGGAGCGATACCTTCAGACTCATTAGTCTGCTGATATACATTGTCCATGCCATTGCCAACTTGCTTAGCCTGCATTTTAATCTTTTCTGTTAAGGCTGTCATTTCTCCCTCGAAAGGTTCATCGCCATCAATGATTGTTTTCTTGATTGCTGCGTTCGACTTTTCAATGGTGGCCAAAGTCTGAGCACTTGCCTCTTTTTCGTAAGGTGAGAGAATTCTTGGAGTTAGAAACATTAATAGATTAACTTTACTTACATTTCTAGTTTTGTTCTTAAACAACCAACCTAAAACGGGTATATCACCTAAAAGAGGTACCTTACTAAATGAAACCTCTTCTCTATCTCTTAGTAGACCACCCATTGCAATGGTGTCGCGGTCCTTAACCATAACTTCCGTTACAGCTGATCTCGTAACTGTGGCCTGACCATTTCCAGAGGTATCTGTTTCACCAATGAAGTCGTTTTGAGTTTGATTGATTTTTAGTTTTACAAATCTTGTGACCTTGTTGATTTGAGGAGTGATCTTAAGGCTTAGCTTGGCCTCTTGAAATTCCGTCGAAGTTGTTGTCACGTTGTCTGAAGTAACCGTTTGTCTTACTGGTCTTGTTTCTCCAACTTCAAATTCAGCGTCAGTATTATCCATCGCAAGAATCTGTGGTGTTGCTAGAACGTTAGTTGATGTATTCGTGGCAATTGCCTTAATTAGACCATTTACTGAATTAACTGTAATTGGGTCTCCACCAGTAGGGTTTGGAATCTCAACAGTTCCACCGCTTCCTCCACCAACAAAGAAGCCACTTAGATTGGTTGGGTTGCCAGTAATAAGGTCAACAAGTCCGCCATTTGCAAGAAAACCACCTCTTTGAGCATTCCCGCTTCCGTATGCTCCAAGGTATTCAACACCAAAAGCGCGAACCTTTGTAAGGCTTGTTTCCATGAATATGCCTTCAACATAAACTTGGTCTCTTGGTATATCTAGTTTTGAAATAACATTCTTTAGTGTTAACCAGTCTGTAGGGGATGCTGTCACAACAAGAGCATTGTTGTTTTTGTCGGCCGTAACTTTTACTTCGTCAGAAAATAATGAGTCATCATCATTTGATCTTCCTCTAATGAGTCTTGATCTAGATGCAGCAGACCCTGATCTTGAGGCGGTTGAACCGGAGACAAGTTGGTTAAGTGTCTTTGCAAGCTCTTCTGCATTACCATAATTTAAATAGTGTACGTGAATTCTTCCCGCACTTTGAGAAACAAGTTTAACGTCGAGTTTGTTAATTAAATCTCTAAGTTGCCTTGCTCCCTCAGCATTGGCCATGGCAATGATTGAGTTTGTTCTTGGCTCAGCAATAATCTTTGAAATATTAGAGCCTTTTTGGCCTCCGCTAATACTTGGGGCAGAGCTAGAACGGCTGCTTCTTCTTGATCTAGTGGAAGGACCAGAGCTTTCTTTTAAAATTTCATCAAGAAGTTTTGCGATTTCCTGAGCGGATGAGTTCTTAACAGGAATAATCTGAAGAGACTCCTCAAAGCCAGGAACATCTAAAAACTTGATAAGTCTTTCCAGGCGGTTAATGTTGGCACCTGTATCGCTGATAATAATTGTGTTTGTTTGCTTAATATCAATAATTCGTCCATAACGAGACATAAACGGTCTAAAGTTTCTTGAAATCTCTGAAGCATCAACATTTTTTAGAGCAAGAATTTTCATAACGTGTGCTTCAGTGTCCGGAGTGTAAGCACCGGTGTAGATGCTGGTAGGGGTGTATCTAACATCTCTTGCGTTAATTACTTTATAGAATTCGCCAGATTTAACGAGTGTGTATCCGGCCATGTTTAGAGCTGCCAAGTATGCCTTCCATGCATCACCTACAGTGATCGCTGAAGGTGCCATAATAGAAACTTTACCTTTAACGTCTTTGTCTAGGATTAAGTTGATGCCCGTAAGCTTTTGCATATGCTTGGTTAGTTCTAAAATATCAGTATCAGGAAAGTCAAAACTTGTAATAATCTCAGGACCAAATGCAGTCTCTGGATTTAGTTGAACATACTTAGATTCTTTTTCGCCTTTTGGAGGTTTTTGTGCTCCTCTTTGGCCAAAAGTTTGTTGGTTGGATTCTGATTCACCAAATGAACCATTGGTAGGACTTGAAGTTTCCTGCTTAAATCTGGACGGCGATTTAAATTTGTTAAACTGTGCCAGAGCGTGCGGAGGAGTGGAGAGAGTTGCTCCAACCAAAGCTACCGCCAATAGGCGCGATTTTGAGTGACTTCTTGTCTTCATACCAAATCCTTACGTGGTTTTTTATCTAATGTTGTATTGCAGAGGCACTTCTTCGCCGCCTCTAGAGATGGTTAAATCCATCTTGTCCATATTTGATACTTTTCCAAATAGGGACATAACCTCATTGAGGTTAGATATCTTCTTCCCATTTATATGGGTGATGATGTCGTTGTTTTGGATGCCCAAGTATGAAAATATTCCTCCTGGTTCAACATCAACAATCTTAAAAGACAGAGATCCGTCTGGATTGGTAAGTTGGATACCACGGGCCTGGGTGAGGACATCGCTTATATTCTTCATTTTGTCTTGGATGAAGCCTTTTTCAATAGTGTATTTATTTCCTTCATTCTCAACACCTTCAATCTTCTTTTGGTTCTTTTTGAAGGCCTTGCTTTGAGATGGTGACATTAATGCTATAGGGGATGGACGATCTTTGAGGTCTTGGTTTTCAATCATCTCACAGCGACCGTCTTGAAGGTTCTTAACTATGATCTTCTGTCTGTCTATTACGTCGATTTTCGCCATTGTTCCAATTTTATCACCTTCGCGAACCTCGGTAAGCTCTCTTCCTGAACGAACTTGAACACTGGCCAGGGACTTTAAGGAGTCTTGTAGTACAATTGTGTTGATCAGTTTTATAGGAAGATTAGACTTTCTTCTTGCTTCCTCACATTTTATATCCTGAGCAATTACAGGCTTTTTAACTGTATCTACAGGTTTTCCTGCATCAGTCTTAAAGATCCCCGACTTCCTAATATCCTCAATTTCTTGACTTGTAAGAAGTTTTTTATCATCCAGTGAAACTTCCGGCTTGGTGGCCCCAGTTTCTATAGGCTCTCTTAAGAATAGGGCACTATTTTTCCCGATCATAAAAATTGAGCCAAAAATCATTGTTGCCTGAAATGACTTGTGAATCGCGTTTCTATACTTAGGATCGAAAATTTGTTGATGAAGCCCTTTGATCTTATGTCCATCAATCTTTTTAAACTTTTGTTTAGTAGATAAAAGAATATCTTTCTTAGTTTTAGAATCTTTCTCTGAGGTTTTAAACTTTGGCGACTTGAATTTTCTAAAGTCTATTCTGTTAAGCTTATCCTTCATCGCAGTCGTTTTTATCTGTAACTTGTCTTTGAACCCTAACTTACCGTTGTCCAAATCAATTTGATCAAGAGACCCTGTTATATCCTGGTCAGAATTCTCAAATTCTGGAGGATTGGATAGGTCTTGCTCTGGTGCTGGCTCTTTCTCTACAACAGAATTTTGAGGCGAAGTTGTTTGATCTTCTACTTCATTAGTTTCATCCAAAAATTCCTCAGAATTGGCCTGTTCCAATTCATTGACCTCAGAGGCCTTAGGTTTCTTCATTTTTTGGATTAAGTTGCGAATTTTATTCATCATTTTAGTATTTTCATATGATTTTTAACAATGTGCAAGCCAAGACTTAAGAATATCGTCCGACTCTTTTTGTCGGGTTGAGGTCACTAGCTTTTATATGACGCTTATTTTATAATTTCGGCATGTTCAAAAGCTATTCTTACTTAATTTTTATTTTCCTAGTCTCTTGCTCAAGTACTAAAGAGCATAACGATGAACAAGACGTTTTGAGCTCTGCGCTTAAAGTTATGGAAAAGCAGCGCACAGTAAATTATGGACCAACAGATTTGTCGGCAACAGAATTTATAGATAAGACTGAGCAATATGGTCTGGAAAATATTAGTGCAACTTACATGGCAGCAGTCGATTTGAATGAGGATAACTTTACCGACTTGGTTTTAATAAAAGAGTATTTTAGCCAACCTGAATTTTATATCTTCAATCCAACACATAAGAAGTTTGAAAAATCACCAACATTTTTTGAGGAAGTGCCCAAGGCCAGTTATGCACTTTTCTATGATTTTACTGGAGATAATGTATTAGATGTTGTGATTGGTGTTTTAAATCAGAAAACTGAAATATCAAAAAGACCACTTCGCCTCTTTAAGGGGTTTTTCAAAAAGAGAGAGCTGAGGTTTAAAGAAGAGGTGGGAGCCTTTTCTCTTGAAGCTCACCCGACGGCAACATTAGGTGTCGTTGATTTTGATTTGGATGGTGATTTGGATTTGTTTGTTGGAAACTGGCTAGAGCATGTTCAAAGAGGGACAATACCTTCTAAAGATTTTCTTTTGGAAAATAAAAGTGGAAAGTTTTCAGATGTAAGTCATTTGTTGGAGGGTGAAGACGAATTTAATCCCGATCAAACAATGCGTATGAATGCCATTCCCACATTTTCTTCACAAGTTTGCGATATGGATCTAAATGGCTTCCCAGACATCTTGGCAGTGGGAACTCATAGTTATTTAAATAAGCTTTGGTTAAACAGATATTCATCCAAACAAAGTGCAAGAGTTTTTCGAAACTATGGCATTGGTAGTCTTTTTGCAGGAGACCCCGAAGGGAATCTTAGTTCAAGGGGAGGAGGACGCACGTTTGGCGTAGCCTGCGCAGACTATAACCAAGATGGAATCATGGATGTTTTTCTTGGAGAGTTAAGTCACAATTACGACAGCGATGTTGTAGATAAATCAAGCATCCTAACAGGTTCGAGTGCCAAATTCCCACCGACCTTCATAAGAACAGAGTATCAATTGGACGCACATGATATTAAGTGGAATCAGGCAGATAGAAGAGGGGTGTGGCTAGACTACGATAATAATGGACTTGTTGATCTTTTAGTCGACAACTCCGGCTACCCACCGCACACCAGAATGCTTCTGTTTAAGCAGCTTCCTGATCATTCTTTTGAGAACAAGGGCAAGGAAGTAGGGATCGATATCGTAAACCCTCTTTCAACGATAAGTTTGGATATTAATAAGGATGGCAAAATGGACATCCTTACTGCTCAAAGTGAACTAAGAGATGCAAGGATCAAGAGGCGACTTTACCTTTTTGAAAATAATTCAAAAAATGAAAATCGCTCCATTCGTTTTTACCTAGAGGGGAAAAAATCCAATAAGCTGGGACTGAATGCAACAATCTCTTTGAAAGTCAAAGGAGATGGTAAGGTTGATAAGAGAACCCAGCATGTAAATTACTCTTACGGTGGTCTTGTACCTCAAAACGAAGTGGGAGTTCACTATGGAATTAAAAGTGGTGAGACCCCTCTATCGGTAGAGGTGATGTGGCCTCACGCTGAATCAATAAACTTGAATAAATTAGAAAATCTAAAGCATTACGATCTAGGTAGTTTGGACTTTAAGCGAACGATAAACGTCACGCTGTGCGAGTCTGGAAAATTCTTAGTCGGAAGAAGAAAGTGCCCCAGATTTTAATCCTTCCTGAACAATGCTGGAAAGCTCTTGCAGGTGCCCTGGAAGTTTCTGATAGCTAAGTGTACTCATATGGATTTGAGGGCGCTTTAGACCTTTGACTTGTTGAACTTTCAACTTTCCTTCTTTTTTTATGGTGTGCTTTGGGACGATCGCAATTCCAACACCTTCTTTGACAAGCTTTATGATAGAGGTAACTGATTTTATAGTGATGATTTTATTTGACTTCTTTTTGTATAGATCGAAAAAGAAATCATTGTCTGAATAAACAAGCCAAGGGTAGCTATCTATTTTTTTTGGGTCCACATCTTTTTTTGAGATTAAAGCAAGTTCTTCTTTAAAGAGATTGAGGGAAGTTACCAAGTCAGACTGGATGTTCTCTGTGGTAAAGATTACATCGACCTTTCCCGCCAACAAGGATTCTTTTAAGTTTGCCGGGGTATCGGCCTCAACTCTAAGCGAGTGTTTGGACTTTTTTGTGAACTCCTTCACCACTTGAGTAAACCAATTCTCTAGAAGGCCGTGAAGAATACCGATCTTTATAATTTGTGGCCCAGAACTTTTTGAAAGCTCAGTGGTCATTTCCTCAAACCTTGAAATTGAAAGGTGTAGACTCTTTCCTTTGTCTGTAAGAAGAACCTTCTTTGATGATCTGACAATTAGTTGTTCACCGATTGACTCTTCCAATAGCTTGATCTGTCTGCTAACTGCGGACTGAGCGATATTTAACTCTTGGGCTGCCTTGGAGAAATTTAAATACTCCGCGGTAAGGTAAAAGGCCTTTAAGTATCGATAATCAATTCCGCTGTTCATGCTTTATGCCTTTGACTCAGGAAGAGGAGGGGCCATTGATTCATCCTTAAAAAATTTACCGTGGTATTTCTCTTCATTGAAATTGATAAAGACAAATCCGTCTTCATTGCTTTTTGGATTTAGTAAAAAATCTAAACTTCCTTCTTTGCAATAGTGTGCTGTAAAGGGATCAAGGATTACTATGACGTCTTCAAACTCCAGCTGAATATCGTCATCAAGAGGAGTTGAAAAGCCTGTCTCATATGTGAAACCATCACAGCCTTTTCCTCCAATCTTTAATCTGAACTTTTCCTTATCTAGAGTGTAGTCGTTCTCTTTAATCAACTTTATTTGTTCCAAAGCTGCCCTGGAAATCTGTATGTTAAAGTCATTTCTATTAGTTGGAGTCATGTAAAGCCTGTGCAATAAGTTTATAATCCGTTATGATTTTTACCAAATTTAAACTTCTTTTAAAAGGCGGATAAATGAAATTGAACTACCTTGTAGAAATTACAGATCCTCATACACATATAGTGAAGGTTAAAATTCAGGCAAAAAGACCTGAAAGCGTCGACCATTTGGATTTCTTCCTTCCAAGTTGGTCTCCAGGGTCTTATTTGATGAGGGAGTATTCAAAGAACGTTAGAACTGTTAGGGCCTTTAATAAGGGTGGTGAGTTCTTAATGCTTGAGCAGAAGGCAAAGGGTATTTGGAGATTGGACTTCAAGAACTCTGATATAAAAAATGCCAGTGATGAGTTCTTGATCCAATATGATGTCTACTGCCATGAGTTAACAGTTAGAACATCTCATATAGATCACTCTCATGCTTTTTTGCATGGGCCTAGTTATTTAATGGGAGTGCTCGATCAAGAGATGAAGGATCCTGAGATTGAATTTAAGTTTCCTGGACTCTGGTCAAAACTTCATACAGGCCTTAGAGACATTTCTGATAAGAGAGATCGCTTCTTATATTCAGCTGAGAACTACGATGTGCTTATTGATGCTCCTGTTGAGATTGGGTGTCACGAATCAGATGGTTTTATGCATGAAGGAAAAGAGCACCATGTAATCTTTTATGGAGATCAATTTCCTCATCAAAATGATCTTAAAAAAGATATGCAAGTAATTGTTGAAGCTGTCAGCTCTCACTTTAAAGGAGAGTTACCTTACGACAAGTACTTATTTATGACACATTTCTGTAAAGATAAGTATGGCGGACTTGAGCACCTGAACTCCACGGCCTTGCAGTTTGATGGAAGACGACTCAAAAATAGAAGAGATTATTTAAACTGGTTGGCCCTTGTGGCACATGAGTATTTTCATACTTGGAATGTTAAAAGAATACGCCCCAAGGAGCTTGGACCTTTTGACTACACCAATGAGGCCTACACTAGGATGCACTGGCTAACAGAGGGCCTTACAAGTTTTATGGATGATCTTTTAGTTTATAGAGCTGGCCTAAGCACAGTTGAGGAGTACCTTGATATCGTAAAAGGCTTCATAAATAGATATATTTCAATTCCTGGAAAGAAGTTTCACTCGTTAGAAGAGTCTTCTTTTAATGCTTGGATTAAGCTTTACCGTCCAGATGAAAACTCTAACAACTCTTCAATCAGTTACTACCTTAAAGGCGGTCTTGTGTTCTCCACGCTTCATTTTGAATTAAAGAGAAAGGGTAAAAGTATTAATGACCTTTTAGATTCACTATGGAAGAGATACCTAGACAATCCAGAGGTTGGAGTCGTGTCAGAAGAGGTGATGGAAATGATTGAGGAAATCGGCGGGAAAGAAGTTCGCGAGAACTTTGAAGCGAGAGTTTCCACAACTGAAGATATCGACTTCGAAACTTTCTATAAAGAGGTTGGCTGTGAATTTGTTTGGGATGAAACACCTCTTCCTTATATTGGAGCAAACCTTAACTATGAAGGAGATCGAGCTGTAATTGATAGTGTCACTCTTGACTCCCCAGCTCACAAAGCAGGGCTTAATGCTGGTGATGAGTTGATTGCCATCAATCGAATTCGATTCCTGAAAGACGATTTCTCAAAGATTGAAGAAATGGTGTCGCCGGGGCAAACCTATGAGTTTGTTGTCGCAAGACTTGGCAAATTATACAATCTTGATGTTCGAGTGGAGAACAGACCAAAGGTCCTTAAAGAAATTAAAGTTATTGATAAGGAAAAGGTAGAGTCAATCTTTATAAGCTAAGTGAATTAGGAGGTCTCTGACCTCCTGTTTTTTTAGAATTGTAAGTTTTTGAGTGTAGGGTGTTTTTTGGCCAACTCATCTCTAATTTTTTTAAGGCTGTAGACCAATTGTGATTTGATTAATGGCCAATCTTCTTCTTGAACTGGATCTTTTGATCTGTAGGTTGCAAGTTGTGGAGTTATGTT
>Ga0208568_1000803_pt1 | contig 11139 bp, 9 predicted proteins | sample DeeseametaMP2969_FD_184165 | JGI IMG/M metagenome (GOLD analysis project Ga0208568, IMG submission 184165) | Marine microbial communities from the Deep Atlantic Ocean - MP2969 (SPAdes) | ecosystem: Environmental > Aquatic > Marine > Oceanic | place: South of Funchal, North Atlantic Ocean... | reverse complement strand
TTTCTCCGTAGTTTTCTATATCAAGTTTCACGCGATGTTTGGCAACTTTGGCCGCTCCAGTGCTGTGAAGTCTTGCCAAAAGTCTGCCCATTTGTTCTAAGAGAGGATCTGTCCACTCATCGCACTCCCTCCCGCCTTGTTTTGGAAATAAGGTAAAGTAGAGGCCTTGCTCATTTTGCATGAGGGTTTGGCCTTCTTGATTTTTAAGGGGTGCAATTGCGGGTATCTCTCTATCTGTCAGATCCCACAGGAAGTCGTGCTCTTCGAGAATTTGCTCCTTATTCCAGCGACCTGGACGGTAAAACTTCACGATTCTGAATTTTTCCGAAACAGAGTCAGGCTCCTCTTCAAGCTCGATCTCAACTTCGTAAACCCGGTTTTCCATGCTGTTTAGTTGCATGACTCTACCAGTCGTTCGATATCCGAAATCCTCAACCGCCTCCAAAACATGTTCTGGAGTTAGCGTGTTGAAATATTGAGTTTCTTGGGAGCCCCAAACAAATGAAGACACTATTTACCGCAACACTTTTTGTATTTCTTGCCACTTCCGCAAACACAAGGCTCGTTTCTGCCCACTTTTGGGATCGCTCTTTTTATTGGTTCATGTCCAACAATTTGACCGTCTTCGTAGTACCAAGTGTCATTTTGGTTTTTAAATTTTGCAATTTCATGGTGGATAAAGTGGTTTTCCTCTTTAGCATCTGAGTAAAGGGCCTTAAATTCAACAACGCCAAAATTGTCTCCCTCTTCTCCTGCCTGTGTCTTAACAATCTCAAGCCCTTTCCAAACAGAGTTTTTTGCCCATTGTTCGGCCTCTGAAGCGTCAAAGTCAGTTGTTCCTGGAATGTGTGTCTCGCCAATATAGTTAATTTTATGCTTAACAAAAGCACTGTAGCGCGAGCGCATTAGTTCTTGGGCGGTTTGTGCTTTGGCCTTTCCTTCGTGCAGTTGCCCGCAACATTCTTCATAAGTTTTTTCTATTCCGCATGGGCAGCTCATATAGACTCCTATTCTTAAAAAATTGACCACATTTTATGGCACTTTAGGTGTGTAATTATCAATAATTTTAATCGTTTATCGATTTATTTAAAATTCAACTTCGCCGATAAGTATAATCATACTATATCGGAGGTTCAATATGAAAGCGTTAGGGATTGCTTTATTCGTCTTTAGCATGGCCTACGGGGCACAAAAGGTGAAGCTTAGTGCAAACCAATTAACGCAGATTGGCAATTCACTTAAGGAGATAGGGGAGTCTTATGCCAAAGAAGATGCCACTTCAAGACGTCTAAAACTTGGGCAGCATAAAGAAGACCTCATGGACATTGTGGATGGATTGTACCTGGATGGCCATGTAACTCTAGAGCAATTTAAGGAATTTGAATCACAAATTGATGCTGGATCTGCAGCTGTGATGTGTGATGCAGACGAGCCTGAAGATTGTGGAAATTACCTAAAAACTTTCTTTGTAAACTTCCACGCAACCAAGGTTAAAAACAAAGAACCAACTTGTAAAAGTCCTTTGGAGAATGCGACAGCTGGCCAGTGCTGTAATCCAAACACATACCACAAAATGCCATTTGTGACCTTTAATCCTGCTGGTTCATGTGAACAGGCAGGAAATAGTTGTACAGACCATGGTGATTGTTGCTCAAATGTCTGCGGATCAAATGGAACCTGTGCGCCTGCACTGTCTTGTTACAAGTTAAATAAAAAGGGACAAGAGTGTCCTGTAACTAATCCGTACTGTGAGTCTGGCTGTCCTATGAATGATGACAGCGATCCTACAAACGATGATCCTACTTGCAAACCTAGTATCAGTTGCATGTCTATAAACTTTAACTCAACTGGTGTTGGAGAGTGTAAAGCAAATGGATTGGCATGTTCTACAAATACAGACTGTTGTTCAGACAAGTGCTCTTCCGGGCAATGTGTACCAAAAAGCATTTGTACTGACTGTGCCCGTATGGGCCAGGAGGCAAAAGGCAGAAGTTGTTGTCCAGGGACATTTCTTGGCACAAATGGCAGATGCATACAAGACTTCCCACCGTTCACCTTACCAACCTCAAGTGTTTCTCCAAACATTTTTGAAAAACTGATTGGATTAATTATTCCATCGGCCCACGCGGTTTCCACTGAACAAGCAGAGTGCCCAGATGTATTTGAGGGAAAAACCTCCCAGCAGTGGTATAACCAAAAACTTCAAGAAACCCTAAGCTCTTATACCAATCCCACTGAGGCACAAGTTCAAGAAGCTATGGCCCAGGCCGCGGCGGCAAAGAGAGAGAAAGAAAGAGAGCATGCGGGGTGCCTGGCAAAGAATGGTGGCGTTGGAGAAGGAAAGATCCTTACCCGATCCGAATATCAAAAACTCTACAACATGCCTAATATCCTTTCCAAAACATACTCTGATGTAAAAAAGTGTGAATTCAACACACTAAATGATTCATGGAGGGCCAAAAGTTATACGGCAAGAAATGCGGAGATTGCCCTTATGGCATTTGAGGCCACCTACTCTGGGCTGGGGCATGACATGATTGTCTCGGGCAGGTTGGTTGATCAACATAGTGACTCACACGGAAAAAACATTTTTAAGCGTGCACAAGATATTGCCAACCAATTAAGAAAAAATAGAAGCGAGAGTATAGATGAGTACCAGGAATTAGACATAAAAATGACCTGTAAATGTCTTGCTGTTTTTGGTCCTCAAAACTTCAATACTGACAAACAAAAGTTCTTTTTGGAACAATGCCCCTCTGAACATGCATATGTAACTGAGGAGCACATTAGGGGCTCCGGTGATGGAGAGAATCTTTCAGGTAAAGTGGAAGAGAAGACTGAAATTGATAAAGGTGCCGTGGGAATAAGTCATGAGAAGTTAATGGTTGAGTGGCTAGGCCTTAGGCGTGATGTACAATATAAAAAATTTGAAGAGAATGAAAAACTTGAAGAAGAATTTTTGGCCTTAAGTAAGTTTATCAGCGAATACCCATGGTACAACCCGCCTGGAAATCCCAGTAACTATCAAAAAGTCGAAAAGCTCTACACTTTCTATACTTGGAAATGGAAGGGCTGGGTGATGTTTGTACTTGCAGTTATAGCTATTGCCGCTGCGGTTTACTTTGGTCCTATGGCCTTCTCTTCTCTAGGCAGCGTTAGTGTCTTTGGCCTAGGAGCTTTGACTAGTGCGGGCGTTGTAGGCCTGGCCGGTGGTGTTTTGTGGGCCTCATTAAGTGGTCTCTTTAATAGCAATGGGCTAGACCCCGATGTCAGAGATGTAAAGGTTGGAAGCGGTTGTTGGAAGAAAGTTTTAGGTCTTTGTATTCAGTCTTATAAAAAGTATGACAGGTATCTAGACTGGCCTTATTTCAATAGTGACTTTATATCAAGTGCGAAAGATCCAAAGTATAAGTGTGAAGTTTATGGGCAATCCACTTCTTGCGTTAAAAGTGTTTACCTCTCAACTATAAAGTATAGCAACGGAAACCCTGATGAGGATGTAGTAGTTGAAAACAACCCATTGCTCGACGTTGCTTTACCTATAACTGTTGAAAAAGATGCTTATGATTATGAACAAGTACGGCAGGGGAAAACTTATGCTGAGCTCATAAATAATAGATATACAAATTATGGGTTGCCAGCAATGAAGGCAACAAAAAGTGAATTTAAGAGAAAGGGCTCTAAATACTATACCAAAGAAAAAACTTACAAAGGCGAAATGCTCCCACGTCCACTTACAAGTCGCGAAGAGCTAATGAAAAAATTTGCTATTGATGAAGGAAGTTGGGTTCCAAAAAACTTTAGCGATGTTGGAAAGGCTGCCTTTAAAAATGGAATCGTTTTATATGCAAGATGTAAGCAACTTGAAAAGTGTGCTAGGCACTCCAAAGAGCTTCTTGGAGAGACTCAAGAAGAGCGTAGCAAAGCATATGGTTTTGGACACCTTTTTGAAGATGATAAGGATGCAAAAATTTTTGCTGAGTACGCATATCAAATGCATCTTGTGTGGCCTAGGCTCTCTGCGGACTCAAGGGTCGGATATCCCACTCTTGGAATGGATGCATACTTTCAGGCAATGGCCTACAATTTAAGGTTGCACGGCAGCCTTGCACTTAGAAGATCTTACGAGCTTGGTGAAGCGTATGATCTATACAAAGCGGATTGGGAAAAAAGAAAATCAGACTATAAGGGACTTGGTGGTGCCGAAGAGGGAGATGGGTCAAAGAATGTTACTCCTGGGGAGAGAGTATGGAGTGCCATTAAAACTCTAGACTTTAAAAACCATGCAGAAATTGCGGCAATGCCATCAAAGATAGAAGGGCTAGAAAAAAGCGGGAAGTTTGACAGCACGCAGCTTAATGCTCTTTCTGCAATTAAGCGCCACGCAATTAGAGAGGCCGATGCTCAAGCTAAAAGAGAGCATTATGATAAAAATTACGGAAATACCGAAAGAGGAAAAAGAAAAGTCGCTTCCTCACAGAGCTTTATAAAAAAGTTCAACACTCCATTAGATAAAATGGCAATGCCCGTTGGTGGTGTGGAACTTGGTGGCCTTAACAATATGCCTGAAACTAAATCAACTGCTTCGGATCAAAAAACTGCATCTGTTAAGAGAAAAACTACAAAAGAATATGATCAAACAAGTAGGTCATCTTACAGTTCATCCTATAGAGGAAGCTTTGGAACTAAGAATTCTCAATACAATATGGATCAAGAGGATGACACCGAGTCTGGCCAAGAACTAAGCACTCAAGAGGCTGCTGCCATGATTCATGCTGCCAATGGTGATGGCTCTCTTGAAGAAGCACTACCTAGTGATACATTATTTACTGTTGTATCCAAGGCCTATAAGAGAAATCTTTCTAGAGTACTTGTCTACAGGCTAGACGAAAAAACGGCCATTCCTGAAAGGGAGGTGGCACCAAAGGTGGAACTCAAAGATAAGAGTAAGCAAGAGTTAAAACAACTTTTAGATGCCAATTAAAAAAAGGAGCTTCACGGCTCCTTTTTTAATTATAATTCAATAAATTTAAAAAGCCCGTTGCCTATGGCCTTGATGCTGTAGTTTGACAGCTTGAGCTTCTTTCTAAGATTGTAGATATGCACATCAAGAGTATTTGGGTGAATTGCAATATTCTTCCAGATAACCTTTACAATGTCATTTCTGTGCAAGGTTTTGTCTTCTTGCATGTTGAAGCTTTCAATAATTTTAATTTCTTTATTTGTAAATTGAGTGAGGTCAAGATTTAAGGCCTCTAGGGATTTACTTGTCTCTTGAGCAATTTCATCTATACGATGCAAGTGCTTCTCAATTTTTGCTCTTATTTCATTCTTGTTAAATGGCTTTAAAATAAAATCAATTGCATCTGCTTCAAAAGCATTGCAAATCGTTTCATACTCGTCGCTGCCAGAAATAACTAAAAATGGAGTATTAAGGGTAAGGTCTGATTCGTTCAAAAGCTGGAAAAAGTGTCCGTCATCAAGAAAAATATCTGCGACGATTAGGTCTGCAGGTTCTTTGTTGACAGAGTAAGCGTTTTTAAACTCGTCAAAAGTCGTAAAAAATCTTAGGTCGTACTTTTCTTCTTCAAGAATCGATTGATAAACGGGTTGAAGATCTTCCATATCTTCAATTATCCATAGGTTTTTCTTTGTGGTCATCTTAATCTCAGCCTTTTAAATATTCACGGGATTGGTATGCCTATGCTTGACAAGTATGTTCCCAATGACAGCAAAGGCAGGCCAACAATGGCCGTGTGGTCATCTGTCTCAATTTTGTCAAACAGTGATATACCTTTAAGTTCTAATTTATAGGACCCCGCACAGTCAATTGGATTATCAAATCTTAAGTATTTCTTTATCTGTTCGTTCTTTAATTTTCGCATTGTTAAGGTTGTTTTAACAGTTTTCGTGTAAGAATTATCATTCGAAAGCACACAAAATGAAGTAATGAGTCTGTGGGACTTTCCACTTAAACGCTTAAGTTGGTTAAATGCTCTGTCCAGATCACCTGCTTTACCAAGTATCTCTCCCTCAAAATCCACTAGTTGATCGGAGCCTATAACAATTGAGTCTGGATTTGGCTTGAAAATTGCATTTGCCTTTTCAAAGGCCAAAGTCTCGGCAAGCTTAACTGGATCTGAAATTCTTTGCTTGTAGGAATCCTCATCCAAGTCTGGAGACTGGCAGGTAAACTCGACATTGAGTCTCTCAAGTAATGCTTTGCGGTACGGTGAAGAACTTGCTAGTATAATTTTGCTCATAACTCCCTATATTATTCATGGTTTGTTTATTCAAGGAGAATTTATTTATGGCCATCTATTCTTACAAAAATCTTAGGCCTCATTATAACACATCAAACTTCCTAGCAGACAATTGTGCCATAATTGGCGAAGTTTTGATGGGGGAGAATGCCAATGTATGGTTTCAAACCGTGGTAAGAGGTGATGTTAACTCTATTGAGATAGGGGAAAACACCAATATCCAAGACCTATGCATGCTTCACGTGACAGAAAAAAGCCCACTTAAAATAGGTAAGAACACTTCGGTAGGGCACTCGGTAACACTGCATGGTTGTAGTGTTGGTGATGGGTGTCTGATTGGTATGGGTGCAACACTTTTAGATGATTGTGAGATAGGTGAGATGTCGTTGGTTGCAGCCGGGAGTGTGGTGACTCCCAGAAAGAAGTTTCCACCAAAGTCTATGATTATGGGATCTCCCGCAAGAGTTGTTCGTGAGCTAACTGAAGAAGAAGTAAGATTTGTTAGCAACCACTACAAATCTTACTTGTCTTATGCCAGAGACTTTAACGATCCAGAGATAGTGAAAAGGCTAGATTAGAAGTTACTCAAGTAAGTATAATCCGTAATCTTTGCCTCGAAAAAATCCGTCAGTTTTACACCAACTCTTGGTTTAATGAGCCCGCTCTTTACTCTTTTGTCTATCTCTGACTTTACTTTCTTGCACATTTCCTCAGGGTTGTACTGCATGATTTTAAGAACATCGGCCGCAGAGTTTCCACGGATAAATTCTTCTATGTAAAAGCCCTTTGGATCTTCTTCATCTGCGAAGACATGCACTTCATTTAGCCTGCCAAAGAGGTTGTGCATATCACCCATGACATCCTGGTATGCTCCTGTTAGAAACACGCCGATAGGGTACTCTTGACCTTTCTCCAAAGCATGGAGCGCTAGAGTGGGCTGGTGGCCGTCAGGCCCTAGGAAACAACCCATCTTACCATCAGAGTCACAGGTAATGTCGGCAAGAGTACACTCTTTTGTAGGTGCCTGGTTTAGCCTTGTAAGAGGTACTACAGGAAGTATTTGATTTATGGCCCAAGTATCAGGTGTTGATTGAAATACTGAGAAGTTGCACAAGTACTTGTCTGCGAGAACAAACTTCAACTTTTTAATCTCGCTTGGAACATACCTTTCATTTTCAGTCATTGAAAGAATTTGGTGACAAATATTCCAATAAAGACCCTCTATCTGCGATCGCTCAACTATTCCAATAACTCCGAGCTTAAAAGCGGAAATTGCCTCGTCTTTGATGATGCAGGCGTCATTGTAAATGTCTTGATAGTTGGAGTGGTTTAGCTCCCTGTAGAGGTGTTTGATGTTTCTTAAAAGCAAGTGATCATTTTCGTCTGCTTGAGTTGAAACTTCCTTAGGTTTTGCAAGCTCCACGTTTCCGAAGACGTTAGTAACAACACAAGAGTGGTGAGCTGTTATGACTCTTCCCGCTTCATTGACTATGTTTGGATGCTTCACTCCAGAGTCGTTGCAAATGTCTCTTAGAATGTAAACAACGTCTCCTACATAATCTCCAAGAGAGTAATTTGTGGAAGAGGACTGGTTGGATCTTGAGCCGTCATAGTTAATTCCAACACCGCCGCCAACATCAAAATACTCTATGGGAGCACCAAGCTTTATTAATTCGCAATAAACTCTGGCACCTTCAGTCAGGCAGTCTTTAATTGTTCTAATGTCAGGAATCTGTGATCCAACATGAAAGTGGAATAAGTTAAGAGCATGAATTAAATCTTGCTCTTTCAAGAGCTGAACAAGCTCTATTATTTCAGGGATTGAGAGCCCAAATTTAGCAAATTCACCAGATGAATCTGCCCATTTACCACTTGCCTTTGATGTTAACTTTGCACGAACACCAATCATGGGGACGACGCCAGTTTCTTTTATCACATCAATAAGTAGATTTGCCTCACTGAATTTTTCAATCACAACAACCATGTTTCGGCCAATTTGTTGACCTAAGAGTGCAAGGCGCATGTAGTCTTTGTCTTTATATCCATTTAAGATGGTAAGGGCCTTCGGGTTTTGGTTGTAGGTAAGCACTGTTAAAAGCTCAGCTTTTGAGCCGGCCTCAAGCCCGTAGGAAAACTCCATCCCTGCTTCAACAACTTCCTCAACAACTTCTCGAAGCTGGTTAACTTTTATTGGGTATACGCCCATGTAGTTGCCTTGAAACTTTGCTTCTTCAATGGTCTTGCTAAAGAGTTTATTTATGTTCCGTACTTGAGAGCGAAGAATGTCATGGAATCTTATAACACAAGGAAAGGTGATGTTTTCTTCTTTCATCTCCTTGATTATTTCAGGCAAACTTATCTGTGCTCCATTTGGATTCTGGGATGGACAAGCACAAACTTCACCGTCTTGGTTTACGTTGAAGTAACCGTCGCCCCACCTAAGAATTTGGTATTCATTGATAGCATCCTCGACGCTCCAGTTACTTGTATTCATACAACCTCTTTATTTTTTCTGCATATTATCCATGAGTGCTTAAAAAATAAACAAGGAAGTTTAAAATTGTGGCCACTTCCTCAGTGTGGCGGAAAAAATTATATGTAAGGCAGCCGAGGTGCAGGCCCTCGGCTAGATTCGATCATAGTAGGACTTTGGGAATTTCTTGTTCACGGCCTGTTTTTCTTTTTTATCCTGGTCTACATCTGCAGTTGGGTTCTTTGCCGAGAAGCTTGAGCAGGAGCTTAAAACAATAGCCGTTGATAAAATAACTAAACCTTTAATAAATGACATAAAACCTCCTGGTAATGAAAGGGTTCTTCCTCGAATCCCTCTGCATATATATAATGCCAGGCCTGCGCCAAAGTTAGACACCTAGTTTCAGTGGGTTATGAAAGTTGACTGGTGGCACAATGGCTATTGATTAGTGCCAAATAGACAATGAACTACTCTTTTTGGTCGATAATCTTGTAATAATATCGCTGTTCATCGATTGAAAGGGGCTTAACGCTTTCTACGTTACGCTTTTTAATTCCCCTTGAGCGAATAACTTCATTAAAAAGTCTTAGCTTTCTAGTCAGTCCAAGGCTGGCCTGAATTAGCCATGGGGGAAACTGTTTCTTTAACTGTTCCTGAGGAATTTTGACTAACACTGTTGGCTCAACGGCGATTACGTCTGCAGATCTTGGCTGCTTGTCAAAAAAGGAGAACTCACCAAAGTAGTCATCTGCTTCAAGGTAGGCAAGTGGAGTAACCATGTGGTTGTTTCGAGTGCATATCATAAGCTTGCCTGAAACTATCTTAAATAAGTCTCTGGCCTCATCTCCGGCCCTGCAGATAACTTCGTCTTTTTTCACACTAACAGTAAAATCTTTTTCTTCCATAATCACAATTTTAGCAGCTTTTTGATCCTGTCGGCAATGGTGTTTGCCGTCTTCTCAAGATATAAATTTTGGGGGTAGATATCATCCATAAAAACAACACCTTTCGAGGCGTTGTCCTGTAATAGGGCATGAAGATCAAAGAAAGCGGCATCGTGTTTGTCTGCGGTTCTTTTTAAGATGCTATTGTAAACAGGGCTACTTCGCCAATTGTCACAGTCAAAGGCTGCAGCTAGCTCAAGGTGTTTTAGGGCCTCTTGGTCTTTTCCAAGTTTTTTGGCAATTTTGCCGTGAATAAAGTGAGATCTTGCATTGCTATTGTTTATAAGAGCCAACTCCTTGCTGATACTGTAAGCGAGCTTGTAGTCTTTCTTTTTAATTAGTTCGATCACATTGTCCAGCTTTGCTCTGAAGCTTTCATCAAATGAGCCTGGGCAGGAGCTTTTTGGTGGCACATCAAGGTTTATTGGAGCTGAGATGGCCAAAAAGTAACTATTTCGATCTTTGGCGTAGGTTATGAGCTCATCAACCTCACTTTCAAAAAGTTTAAAGGTTATCTCGTTTCTCTTTTGGGTCGAGATTTGGTCATATTCCTCTTTGTCTTCAATTAAGTCTTGAGAAAGCTTAACATAATCTACTGGATGATAGATGTATCTGGAGAGTTCTGGGAATACCATGAGCAGAGTTTGGACTCTATCATCGCTAAAAAGCTTCAGGTTCTTCTTGATTGTCGGAATTTCGCTCGTTTTAAAGCGTTTCTCATAATGTTCCTGTGAAGATCCCAAATAAATGATGATTAAAGGCTGTTTATTAAGGGATTTAAGCTTTTTAAGCGTTCGGTGAAGGCCCTCACCCTTTTGGGCAAGATTCTGAATCTTTATCGGTTTGCTCAAGTTCTGTGAGATTCTTTTGGCCATTAGTTTGGAAAAGCTTCCAAGTCTATCCCCTAGGCGGTCACCAATAATGACAATTGGCGCATCTACCTCTAATCCGTCGTATAAGTCTTTTTGGAATATGTAAGGGTAAGGGGTGGTTGAAACAACATTTTTTTGATGTCTCTCAAAAATAAAGTCAGCGCAGAAGATCCCGGCGGCAGCTAAAATAATAATGACGATTTTTTTCAAATTCCATCCCTGATTCACTAAATTTGAGATAATAACAGTTTATCTTATTCTCAGATTTTGGTAAATGGGCAGTTATCAAGGATTTATATGATTAAAGTACCCGAGTTGCTGGCCCCGGCGGGCAGCCTAGATAAATTAAAAGTTGCTGTGGATTATGGAGCGGATGCCGTTTATTTGGCAGGCCTTAAGTTTGGACTTAGGAGTGCTGCTGAAAACTTTACGACTCAAGAACTTGAAGAGGGTGTGAAGTACGCTCACGAAAGAAATGCCGTTGTTTATACTGTCATTAACGGATTTTTACATGATCAAGATCTGGCCGAGCTTCCCGAGTTTGTAAAAACTCTGGAGAGTTTGGGGATAGATGCAATTATTGCCAG
>Ga0208568_1000800_pt1 | contig 11156 bp, 7 predicted proteins | sample DeeseametaMP2969_FD_184165 | JGI IMG/M metagenome (GOLD analysis project Ga0208568, IMG submission 184165) | Marine microbial communities from the Deep Atlantic Ocean - MP2969 (SPAdes) | ecosystem: Environmental > Aquatic > Marine > Oceanic | place: South of Funchal, North Atlantic Ocean... | reverse complement strand
CAAAAGTTAGCAATGAATTACTGAGAGCAGGTTTATTGGCCATTAGTTTATCTTTGGCTGCAATGTTGTTTTACATTTGGATTAGGTTTGAATGGCAATTTAGTTTGGGTGCTATTATAGCCTTAATACATGATGTTATAATTACTGTGGGAATTTTTTCTTTTTTAGCTTATGAAGTTAATTTATCAATTGTAGCTGCGGTTTTAACTATAGTTGGTTATTCAATGAATGACACAGTTGTAATATTTGATCGTATAAGAGAAAATTTAAAAAAATATTCAAAGATATCAATTACAGAAATTTCTGATCTTTCAACCAACCAAACATTATCTAGAACCTTAATTACTTCAGTTACTACATTGTTAGCATTATTCTCTATCTATATTTTTGGAGGTGCAATACTAAAAGGTTTCTCTTTTGCTATGATTATTGGTGTTATTGTTGGTACTTACTCATCTATATTTGTCGCTACACCAATATTAAATTATACAAATGTTAATCAAAAAACTGTTTTAAAAGGGGATACGGAAAATAATTAGTATAGGTTTTGAGCCATCACCATACATAATAACATCGGTAGTGACAATAAAGTATTTGTTCTAGAAGCTATCAACGCTTTTTTTGCTGATGTAGCTTTTTCTTCAGGTGGTACCTCCACAATTCCCAGAACTTTTTTTTGATTTGGCCAAATAATAACCCAAACATTAAAGGCCATGATTAAACCTAACCACATTCCAATGCCGATAGCTGTGTTTTTTCCTCCACCGCTACCAATACCAAGAGCCAATGCTTCATGTATGTAACCATTTAAATAAGCAACTATAAGTCCAGTTATTATCGTTGATAAAGCTGCCCATCGGAACCAAAAAAGAACTGCTGGTGCTATTACCTTAGTAATTGCTGGTTTTTGTTCATCTGGGATTTTTGGCATGCTTGGTATTTGAACAAAATTAAAATACCACAACAAACCAATCCACATAACTCCTGAAACGACATGTAAATAACGAAACAACCAACTCCAAAAAAGTTGATCAATAGTCAAGTCTCCTGCAAAAAATAAGTAAACAAATAGTAAAATAGCAATAGCTATCGATAGATGAATTGTTTTTGATAGAGATTGTAATATTGACACCATTGAATAATTATATCATCTTTTACATTAAAACTAAGCTGTTTTTTTAAATTTAGTGTTTATAATATTTTTTAAAAAATTGCCCGTATAACTAGAAGAAATTTCACTGATCTTTTCAGGGTTCCCTTCCGCGATGATTTGACCACCATTTATCCCTCCATCAGGCCCCATGTCAATTATCCAATCAGCAGTTTTTATTACATCCAAATTGTGTTCTATAACTACTACTGTATTTCCTTGAACTACAAAAGTTTGTAGAATTTCCAGTAATTTCTTAATGTCGTGCGCATGTAAACCAGTGGTAGGTTCATCTAAAATATACATAGTTCTACCAGTTGATCTTTTTGATAATTCTTTAGCCAATTTAATTCTTTGAGCTTCTCCACCAGATAAAGTAGTTGCCTGCTGTCCTATTTTTATGTAGCCAAGACCAACTTTTTTTAAGGTAAGCAATTTAATTCTTACAGCTGGTATATTTATAAAAAAATCACAGCCTTCATCTACGGTCATATTTAATATGTCAGCAATATTTTTATTTTTATATTTAATTTCCAATGTCTCACGATTGTATCTGCTCCCTTTACAAACATCACAGGCAATATAAACGTCTGGTAAAAAATGCATCTCATAGGTTATAACACCATCACCTTCGCAAGATTCACATCTTCCTCCTCTTACATTAAAAGAAAATCTCCCAACTTTATATCCTCTAGCTTTCGATTCAGGTAAATTTGCAAACCAATCTCTTATCGGACCAAAAGCACCAGTGTAAGTTGCTGGATTTGATCTAGGCGTTCTTCCAATTGGAGATTGGTCTATATCAATAATTTTGTCTATTTGTTCTACACCCTTATAATTTTTAAATGGTTTTGGTAATTTTCTAGATTTATTATTGTTAAGTATTAAGTTTAAAGCGTTATAGAGAGTGTGAAGTAATAATGTCGATTTACCACTACCAGATACTCCTGTTACGCAAGTAAATGTTCCTAATGGAATTTTTAGATTTACATTTTTTAAATTATTACCTGTGGCACCTAATATTTCTAAAAACCTTCCATTTTTTGCTAATCTTCTTTTGTAAGGAATAGGAATACTCTTTTTTTTAGATAAATAGTTTCCAGTAATGCTATTTTTATTTTTCAATATTGTTTCTAATTCACCTTGCTCTACTATGTAACCACCATTAATTCCGGCTTCAGGACCAAGATCAATGATGTGATCAGCGTTCTCTATTGTTTCTGTGTCATGTTCAACTACTATGACTGTATTACCTAAATCTCTAAGTTTTTTTAGTGCATTAATTAATTTAATATTATCTTTTTGATGTAAACCAATTGAAGGTTCATCCAAAACATATAATACTCCTGTTAATCCCGATCCAATTTGTGAAGCCAACCTTATTCTTTGAGATTCTCCGCCGGACAACGTTCCAGATTCTCGTGATAATGTTAAATAATCTAAACCTACATTTAGTAAAAAATCTAATCTTTCATTTATTTCTTTTAAAATATGTTGAGCAATTTTTTTCTCTTTTTCCTTAAGTATATTATTAAGTTTGGAGAACCATTTTTTTGCCTCAGATATAGATTTTGTTGTAACTTCACTTATGTTTAAATTATCTATTTTTACGCATAAAGCCTCATCTTTAAGCCTCATACCCTTACATTTTTCACAATCAGATTCACTTTGATATTGTGAGATTTCTTCTCTTTTCCATTCACTTTCAGTTTCTAAATATCTCCTTTCTAAATTATTAATTACACCCTCAAAGGTTTTTTTAGTGGAGTATTTTTCATAACCATCATCATAGGTGAACTTAATTTCATCATCATTAGAACCGAAAAGAATTATATCTTTTATTTCTTTAGAAAGTTTTATCCACTTTTCATCTAGAGAAAATTTATAGTGCTTTGATAATGATGCTAATGTTTGAGCGTAATACAAGGTAGTTGATTTTGCCCATGGTTCTATTGCACCCTCTGCTAGACTTTTCTTACTATTTGGAACCACTAAATTTGGATTAACATTTAGATTTATTCCAATACCCTCACATTCCTCACAAGCTCCATAGGGGCTATTAAATGAAAATAATCGTGGTTCTATTTCTTCAATTGTAAAACCACTTTCCGGACATGCAAATTTTGATGAAAATATAATTTTTTCTATTTTTCTATATTTTTTGGGGAGAGTCTCATTTTCGTATTCTATAAATAATAACCCATCAGAAAGATTTAAAGCAGTCTCAACTCCTTCGGCTAATCTGTTACCCAATTCATTATTTATAATTATTCTATCTACAACTATGGATATTTCGTGTTTGATTTTTTTATTTAACTCAGGAAATTCATCAATATTATAATATGTGCCATCTACTTTTATCCTTTGAAAGCCTCTTCTTTTGTAACTTGCAATTTCTTTTTTATATTCTCCTTTTCTTCCTCTTACTATTGGAGCCAATAAATATATTGTATTTTTTTTGGGTAAATTTTTTATTTTATCTACAATTTCAGCTACGCTTTGAGATTTAATAGGTTTTCCAGTGAAAGGTGAATAAGGTGTTCCAGCTCGTGCAAACAATACTCTCATGTAATCATAAATTTCAGTAGCTGTTGCGACTGTGGATCTTGGATTTTTTGAAGTACTTTTTTGTTCTATTGATATAGCGGGGCTTAAACCTTCAATTAAATCAACATTAGGTTTTTTCATTTTTTCTAAAAATTGTCTAGCATAAGAGGAGAGACTTTCGACATATCTTCTTTGACCTTCAGCATATATAGTATCGAAAGCTAAAGATGATTTTCCCGACCCGGAGAGACCAGTTATGACAACAAATTTGTCTTTTGGTATCTCAAGAGAAATATTTTTTAGGTTGTGTTCTTTTGCCCCTTTTATAACGATTTTTTTAAGCATATTTCCTGACAAGTATATCTAACCTATTAATAAAAAGATGGACATATGTTATATTTGTGAATATTAACAATTAATCTTTTAATAAATCTATAAATAATATGGCAGGAAGTCTAAACAAAGTTCTTTTAATTGGCCGATTGGGTGCTGATCCAGAAATAAAACAAATGGTAAGTGGTAAAAGTGTTGCCAGACTAAGTTTAGCCACCAGCAACACATGGAAAGATAAGAATACAGGAGAAAAGAAGGAAAAAACTGAATGGCATAGAGTTGTAATTTTCAACGAGGGTTTGGTAAATGTTGTGCAACAATATGTAAAAAAAGGAGCTCAGGTTTATATCGAAGGTCAATTAACAACTAGAAAATGGAAGGATGAAAAATCTGGCCTTGATAGATATTCAACCGAAGTGGTTCTGCAAGGATTTAATTCATCATTTAAAATACTAAGTAGTAAAAATAGTCAAATAGTCCATCCACAAGAAAATATTTCTGAAAAAAGTTCACTTCCAAAAGATGAAAGTAATTTATCAAACGATTTGGATGATGAAATTCCTTTTTAAATTTAATGCAAAAGACAGAATCAAATTTAGTTAAAAATAATTATAAGCCAATTTTTGTTTATGATGAAATGAAAACGTCTTATTTATCATATGCAATGAGTGTAATAGTAAGTAGAGCCTTACCAGATGTTAGAGATGGATTAAAACCAGTTCATAGAAGAATAATTTATGCCATGTACAAAGGGGGCTTTGATTGGTCAAAACAGTACAGAAAATCAGCAAGAGTAGTAGGAGATGTTATCGGTAAATATCATCCTCATGGAGACCAAGCAGTATATGATGCTTTAGTAAGACTTACCCAAAATTTTTCAATGAGTTTACCACTAATAGATGGCCAAGGTAATTTTGGTTCTATTGATGGCGACCCACCTGCTGCCATGAGATATACGGAAACTAAATTGGCAAAGGTTTCGCAATTTTTAATTGATGATATAGAAAAAAATGTAATTGATTTTAGAAGTAATTATGACGAAAGTGAAAAAGAGCCAACTGTCTTACCATCTCAATTTCCAAATCTCCTAGTTAATGGAGCGGGCGGAATTGCTGTAGGAATGGCTACTAGTATTCCGCCACACAATTTGGGTGAAATTGTGGATGGAACAATAGCTTTTATAAAGAACAGAGATATTACTATTTCACAGTTAATGAAAAAGATTCCGGCTCCAGATTTTCCAACTGGAGGAATTATTATTGGTAAAGATAATTTAAAACAAGGATACAATAAAGGTAGGGGATCAATTAAAATAAGAGGTGAAATAGAAGAAGAAAGTTTAAAAAACGGAAGAGAACGTTTAGTAATAAAATCTATACCTTATCAAGTTAATAAATCAGTCTTAAATGAAAGAATAGCGGAGTTAGCCAGAGATAAAAAAATAGAGGGCATCACCGATATTAGAGACGAGTCTAACTATAAAGGAGTTAGAGTTGTAGTAGATCTTAAAAGAGATGTTGAACCCGAAACAATTAAAAGGCAGTTATATAAATTAACATCTGTAGAGACTTCATTTGGTTTTAATACATTAGCTATTGTTGATGGAAAACCAAAAATATTAAATTTAAAAGAATTTATATCTGAATTTGTAAATTTCAGAGAAAAAACTTTAACTAAAAAAATAAAATTTGATCTAAATAAAGCTTTAGAAAAAGTACATATTTTGCTAGGCATTTCCGTATCAGTTGAAAATATCGATTTAGTTATAAAAATTATAAAGAATTCTGACACTGTAGAGTTAGCAAAAAAGTCTTTATTAGCAAAAAAATGGAAAATTAACAAAACTACTAAATTAATAAAACTTATAAAATCTAAAAAAGCTGGAAGTAGTTATACATTATCAGAAAATCAAGTCATGGCAATTCTTGAATTAAGATTGCAAAAATTAACAGCCTTTGGAATTGGTGAGATAGAAACGGAAATAAAAAAACTTTCTTCCTTAATTCAAGAATATGAGAAAATTTTAAAGTCTAAAAAAGAACTATTTAATGTAATTATTAATGAATTAAATAAAATTAAAGAGAAATTTTCAGTAAAAAGAAGAACTAAAATAGCAGATATAGTTTTAAATTATAATATTGAAGAAACCATACAAAAAGAAGCCGTTGTAATTACAATTACTCATAAAGGTTATATTAAAAGAGGTCCTCTTTCTTCCTTAAAAATTCAAAAAAGAGGTGGAAAAGGAAAAGCAGGAATAAAAACTAGAGATGAAGATTATGTTGTACAAATTTTTACAGCAAATTCTCATACACCTATATTATTTTTTTCGACACAAGGACTTGTTTATAAACTAAAAGCTTGGAAAATACCTCAAGGCACAGCCTCTTCGAAAGGTAAAACTTTATTTAATCTTCTTCCACTTAAAAGTCACCAATCCATAAGTTCAATTATGCCTTTACCAGAAAATGAAAGTGAATGGAAAAAACTTTATGTAATATTTGCTACTTTAAAGGGAAAGATTAGAAAAAATAGTTTAGATGATTTTGCAAATATTCAGTCTACTGGGAAAATTGCTATGAAATTAGATGAAGATGATAAAATAATAGGTGTAAAAATTTGCAGAGAAGATCAAGACATAATTTTAAGCACTCGACTAGGTAAATGTATAAGATTTATGTCTAAAAAATTAAGAATATTTAAAGGTAGATCATCTAAGGGTATTAAAGGTATAGAGTTAGGAACTAATGATAAGGTAATTACATTATCAGTTTTGGATGCCGTTGATATAAGTCCTAAAATTGCGAAAGATCTACTTAAAAACGGATCAACTGACAAAGCTAAAAGATCAGAAATAATTGCAAAACAAAAATATATATTATCTTTAACAGAAAATGGTTTTGGTAAAAGAACATCATTTTACGATTATAGAGTTACAAATAGAGGAGGAAAAGGGATTATCGGGATTGTTACTTCTTCTAGGAACGGAAATGTGGCCGCATCTTTTCCAGTAAACGAGGGTGATGAAGTTATTTTATCTACCGATAAAGGAAAAGTAATAAGATGTGCGGTCAAGGAAATTAGAATTGCTGGTAGAAACACTTTAGGTGTTAGAATTATTAAGCTTTCTGGCGAAGAAAAAGTTGTATCAGCAATTAAAATAGATGATAATTTTGATTAATTTTTATCTATGAGTAAAATTGGTATTTATCCAGGAACTTTTGACCCTATTACAGTAGGGCATATTGATATAATTAAAAGATCTTTAAAAATAGTTGATCGTCTAATTGTTGCTGTATCAAACGGTAATTCAAAAGATTATTTATTTTCTGAAGATGAAAGAGTTTCGATAGTAAAAAATTCACTCTACAAAGATTTAAAACTTAAGACTCAAAGAATAAAAGTACTATCTTTTTATAGCTTAACAACATCTCTATGTTCGAAACACAAAGCTACAATTATATTTAGAGGTTTAAGAGCCGTTTCAGATTTTGAAGATGAATTTCAATTGGCAGGAATGAATAGACAATTAAATAATAAAATTGAGACTGTGTTCTTAATGTCTGACCCAGATAATCAAGTCATTTCATCAAAGCTTGTAAAAGAAATAGCAAAATTAAATGGAAAGATTGACAAATTTGTAACAAAAAGTACCAAAAGAGCTTTAAAAGAAAAATATGATTAAAAAAATATTATTTTTTTTCATATTTACTTTATTTATCAACCAATCCCTTGCGCAGGAAAATATTATGATCTTAAAATTAAAAGATGGAGATGTTGTAATTGAATTATTTAAAGATATCGCTCCTAATCATGTTCAGAGATTCAAGCAGCTTGCTAAAGAAAAAAAATATGATGGTGTAGTTTTTCACAGAGTTATAGATGGTTTTATGGCACAAACTGGAGACGTGCAGTTCGGTAATTCTACATCAGAAGGTTTTGATATTAGACGAGCAGGTACTGGAGAATCAAAATATCCAGATTTAACAGCAGAATTTAGTGATATACCACACGACAGAGGAACATTATCGATGGCTCGTTCTAGCGATCCAAATAGTGCAAATAGCCAGTTCTTCATTTGTTTTAAATCAGCTTTTCATTTGGATAGACAATATACAGTTTTTGGAAAAGTAATTAAGGGCATGGAATTTGTTGATTTAATTAAAAAAGGAGAGGGTTCTAATGGACAAGTGAAGAATCCAGATAAAATTATAAGTTTGACTGCTAATTAATTCATATAAATTCATGTTTAAAGATAAATTTTCTTTCAATCTTTTGAAAGAAGATGGTGCAGCTCGCGTTGCTAAAATTAATACTCATAGAGGTGAAATAGATACTCCCACATTTATGCCTGTAGGTACTCAAGGTACAGTTAAATCAATTTTCATTGAGGATGTAATCTTGGCCGGTACTCAAATAATTTTATCAAACGCCTATCATTTAATGATTAGACCGGGTTCCAAAAGAATTAAAAGAGCGGGAGGTCTTCATGGGTTTATGAATTGCAAACTTCCAATATTAACAGACTCAGGCGGCTTTCAAATTATGTCATTGTCTAAGTTGGTTAAAATTGACAAAAAAGAAGGTGCAACATTTAAATCTCATGTTGATGGAAAAAAATTTGTCTTAAGTCCCGAGGAAAGCATTAGAATTCAAAAAGATTTAAATTCTGATATTTTGATGGTGTTAGATGAATGTCCTAAACTTACTAATGATAAAAGTAAAATTAGTCAATCTTTACATCTTTCTCATAACTGGGCCGAAAGATCAAAAATTGAATTTGGTACTAATTCCAAAAAAGCCTTATTTGGAATTGTACAAGGTGGAATTTACAAAGATTTAAGATTAGAGAGTTTGGATAATCTAAAAAAAATTGATTTTGATGGTTATGCGCTTGGTGGATTGGCTGTAGGAGAAACCCAAAATCAAATGTTTAAAGTGCTTGATAATATTGTTTCTTTTATGCCGAAAAATAAACCACGTTATCTAATGGGAGTAGGTACTCCATCAGATATATTAGGTGCAGTTAAAAGAGGAATAGACATGTTTGATTGTGTAATACCTACCAGATCCGGAAGAACAGGATTAGCTTTTACATGGAAGGGAAGATTAAATTTAAGAAATTCAAAATATCAAAGAGACGATTCTCCTATTAATGAAAATATAAATATTAGAAATCTTAATGCTTATTCTAAGAGTTATATTAATCATTTAATCGGCTCTAACGAAATTTTAGCATCTATGATTTTAACCACAAATAATATAGTTTTTTATCAAGATTTAATGAAGAAAATTAGAGAAGCCATCAAAAATAATGCTTTTGATGTTTTTTATGAGAAATATATCAATGTAATTTAGTTCTTTAGACTATATGTACTTGAAAAAAATTAAAAAAAATATAGTAATACTATTTCTGGGGCCGTTAGCTCAGTTGGTAGAGCACTTCCCTTTTAAGGAAGGTGTCATTGGTTCGAATCCAATACGGCTCACCAAATTAAATTTAAAAATGAATATCAAAATTATAGATAATTTTTTATTTAATTAGATTTAATTTTTTAACTCTTCACATGGTTGTAACAAATAACCATCTAATATCTCAGTTATTCTCATTTTTTTCATACAATTTTTACTTAACCCTTCTTCAAAAACTTCATTACTTTGCCAAAGGGGTTTAATTACATACGCTATTTCAATTTTGTTTTCTTTAAGTTGATTAATAAACAACTGTTTATATTTTTTAAAATATTTTGACTCTTTTTTTTGATGAACAACGTGGTTAATAAACCAAGATTGACTAGGCGAAAAATCGTATGACGATAAAATTACTGATATGAATTGATAATCAGTTATTATACTTTTATTTCTTCCGTCATTCTTAATAATATCAATTGCTTCTAAGAGCTGTGATATTTCTTTTTTTGGATTATCTGGTTTCAAGCAAGATATCCACTTTAGTCCACGTAATTTATTATGCAATATTTTCGCATCTATAGCATTCTCCATATTAGCTTTTCTTAAATCCATAAAATCTCTTTTGTGGATATATTTGTATCCATAATATGCAGTTGAGAAAAAAGTTAAAAATATTAAAAAATATAAAATATATTTCTTATTTTTAAAATGTTTTAAGTAATAAATATGTGAAAAACCAGCTAAAATGGGAATGATAAAAAATATAAATATTCCATTAATTGTCATTAGCTGGTGAGCAATTAAGGCATATGAAGAACCTATTAATGATAATGTAATTAAAAATTCATTACTTTTAAAATATTTTAAATTATGAATTATATTTTTAATACTTACAATTATAAGAATGATAGATGATAAGTGAATTAGTTTAAATCGCAAAACTATTCTTGAAAATTCTAACGGAAAAAGAAAATATTCGTATCTATCTTTACCTATCGATAATGGAAATGAAATATATTGATCATAAAAAGATATAAATGAGATTTTACTAGCAAATAAAGTTATTAAGAAAACAGAGATAATAGTTATTGATCCCAATATTCCATAAATAATTTTATTAATATTAAAATTGAAAATGAAATAAATAATAGATAAAAATCCTATTATTAAAAAAATATATCCTGTTGGTGTTTGCTTTGATAAAAATGCTATTAGAAAAAAAATAGGTAAGAAAAACCAATAGATTTTCGAATTAGTTTTTAAAGCTAAAATGAAGCAAAATATTGAAATTATGGAAATAATAGAAGCATGCTGATCAACAAATGGAGTTCCTGCAGAGGGATAAGCTAAAATTGAAACTAATAAAGCATAGAAAAAACAATAACGTACATTTAGTTTCAATTTATAAAACGTATAAAAAGTAGCTATAGAAATTAAAAAATTATATATAGAAGCGTGGAAGACATAACTGAACCACGAAACACCAAATATTTTAAAAAGGAGAGCTTGAGTATAAGCAATAAACGGTCCTGCTATTGTCCAATAATCTTTAAAAGGATAGTGACCATTTAAAACATCATATCCTGAATTAAAGAACCAAAAACTATCAATAGGACAAACTCCCAAATTTCCATAGTATTGATTAAAAGAAATTGAAAAAAGTAATAAAAATATTAAGTAAAATATTTTCTCTTGTTTTTTAAAGTTGAATTTT
>Ga0208568_1000799_pt1 | contig 11162 bp, 9 predicted proteins | sample DeeseametaMP2969_FD_184165 | JGI IMG/M metagenome (GOLD analysis project Ga0208568, IMG submission 184165) | Marine microbial communities from the Deep Atlantic Ocean - MP2969 (SPAdes) | ecosystem: Environmental > Aquatic > Marine > Oceanic | place: South of Funchal, North Atlantic Ocean... | reverse complement strand
AATAGTAACATCACCATTCTCAAGCGGCTGTTGCATCACTTCGAGGACATTCTTTTTAAACTCCGGCAATTCATCAAGAAACAATACACCATTGTGAGATAAGCTTACTTCCCCAGGTTTTGGGACAGTCCCACCGCCAATTAAACCAGCATCACTTATTGTATGATGTGGTGACCTGAAAGGTCTAGTCGCAACCAAACCCTGTGTCGCAGGTAGAAGTCCTGCAACGGAATGTATTTTCGTAGTCTCAAGTGCTTCGTCTAGAATTAAATCGGGTAAAATAGTAGGTAATCGTTTGGCCAAAATAGTTTTACCACTCCCAGGTGGCCCTACCATGATAACATTATGTCCACCTCCAGCTGCAACTTCTAATGCGCGTTTTACCTGACCCTGGCCTTTTACATCCGAAAAATCTATGGAATAACGCATGTTCCTTTGAAAAATTTTTCTTTTATCAGCCCGAACTGCTTTAATTGAAATATCTTCGTTTAATATGCCAACAACATCCGCAAGTGAGTTCGCACCCGCTGTTTTTATTCCATCTACAACACTTGCCTCCTTTACATTCTGTGTTGGCAAAATAATACCTTTAACTTTTGAATCTCGTGCACAAATTGCAATGGGTAGAGCGCCCTTTATCGGTCGCAAAGTCCCATCTAGCGCCAATTCACCTAATAAAAGAATGTTTTCAAGATAATCTGGTTTCACTTCACCAGTTGCTGCCAGTATTCCTATAGCTATAGGTAGATCAAAGGCACTCCCCTCTTTCCGTATATCAGCCGGGGCTAAATTGATTGTTACATGTTTCAACGGAAATTTATAACCACTGTTTTTGATAGCTGCTGTAACCCGTTCTTTACTCTCTTTTACAGCACCTTCTGGCAGCCCAACAGTTAGAAATCTGGGTAGTTGGGAGCCAGTGAGGTGGGCTTCTACTTCAACAATATATGCATCAATACCAAGTACAGCGCTACTAAGAGCTTTTGCAAACATTCACGAACAGGTAATAAATCCCTTGGCAATCAATACAGGGATTACAATATATAGTAGTGAATCGCGAATCAGATAAAATAGAATAAACGCTACAAGGACTATGGAGCCTTTCTTCTTTAGTAGCTTTAAATAGCCACCCTCTTTACGAATTTCACCCCAATCAAGAATGAACTTCGGTTTTAATATTTTCATTCACCCTCAAACTTAATTTTACCAAATTTCAAATTCTCGTATTTTTCCCAGATAGTTTCACCAGAAGCTTGCTGAAAGCGGAAGGCAAATACTAGCGCATCCATAAATGAATTATTCTGAAATTCTTTGTGACTGTAATACTCATCAACCCAACCGATAAATTCCAATATATCAGTTTTCTCGAGTTGATCAAAAATACCAAAAACGGTTTCTGCTTTGTTATCATAGTACCATTGGGTTATTTCACTATATCCAACCTCTTTTTTGAGTGCATCATATGTTTCATAAACTTGTGTTAAATATGAGAATAAATATATTTCCTTTTCCTTTTGGTCAAGTGTCGTCCAATATACGGCAATCAGATTGCGCTCAGTTTCCTCAGTTTCTTGTGCGATTGCTAATGTAGCCGGACATAATAATAAAATAAAACAAGTACAGGTAATAATAGAAATTTTGATTTTATTATTCATGATACTTTGTATGGATTTCAACCATTGAACATACGATAAAAGCTACCAATTCCGAAAACTCGTTTTACTGAGAATTTTGTTATTTTTCATTCCTCTAATTCAACCCAATCACCACTTTCTTTTATTAAGTTGATTAGTGCATCTACAGCTTTTTCAATAGGAATATTTCTTTCGATAACTTCGTAACCCTTGTATAAAGATATTTGACCTACACCTGTTCCAACATAACCATAATCAGCATCTGCCATTTCTCCCGGACCATTTACGATACAGCCCATAATACCTATTTTTACACCTTTAAGGTGGTTAGTCCTTGATCTTATTTTTCCGGTTATTTCCTGCAAATCAAATAATGTCCGGCCACAAGAAGGACATGAAATATATTCTGTTTTTGAAATACGCGTCCGGGTAGCTTGTAATATTCCAAAACAAGTCTGTGTAATCAAATCGACAGGTATATCTGCTGTTAACCAAATACCATCACCAAACCCATCGATCAACAATGATCCTAAATCCGTTGCAGTAAATATTTGAAATTCATCTTTTACGCTGGCATTATAATCTCTACGAATGACAATGGGTACATCCCAATTAGCATTAATTATTTCAAAGAAAGCTCGACGCTGTTCAGCAATCCCATGCTCATTAGCGGTGTCAATTACCAACACAATTGACTGTTTATTCTTTAACGTATATAGTCCTGGCCTGAAGCAATCTGACAGTGATATACTAACAAAATTAATTGCACCCCCTGCACCTTTATATTTTAAGTAATGATCCAATGAAAATAATGGCAGAGTCTGGTCCTTTTTTTGCCAAGAATTTTCGTCTTGGATCATATTAAGCGTACCTGGCAACTCAAAACTCAGGTGTCCTTTCCCGATATAAACGAAATCCGCTGCTTGTTCACTTATTGTCCATTTATCAAGGCTTTCAGAATAAATGTATCCTGCCTTAATTAAATCTTCTGGTATTAATTTATCGACAGCAGATAAATCGATTATCACCCGCGGTACATTATTACCACCTATGTTCCCTGTCGAGATTGTGGATCTTCTGGTATAATCATAGGGTCGAAAAGGAGGATTTTTGATAGACCTTATTTCAGAATGACTGTTGCGTGTGCTGTATCTTTGCACTAGTTGTTGAGCCACTGGGATTTCCAACTCAGGATCCTCGGTCAAGGACACACGGATTGTATCGCCAATACCATCTTCCAATAAACTGCCAATACCCACAGCAGATTTAATACGGCCGTCTTCTCCTTCACCCGCTTCTGTAACGCCAAGGTGTAACGGATAATTCATCCCCTCTCGTTTCATCATGGCAACTGTCAAGCGATATGCTTGTACCATGACCTGGGTATTACTAGCTTTCATCGATAATATCAGATCATGATAATCGAATTCTTCACAAATACGGATAAATTCCATAGCAGATTCAACCATGCCTAGTGGTGTATCGCCATACCGACTTAAAATTCTATCCGATAATGATCCATGGTTTGTACCAATACGCAATGCGGCACCATTTTCTTTGCACACCTTAACCAGAGGTATAAATCTTTCTCTTATTCTATCAAGTTCCTGTTCGTATGATGCATCTGTGTATTCGATAAAATCAAACTTTTTTCGATCAGCGTAATTCCCAGGATTAATGCGTACCTTTTCAACTATAGTGGCAGCAATAAGTGCTGCGTTAGGCGTAAAATGTATATCGGCAACTATTGGTGTTTTATAACCACAATTTCGAATTTCTTCTTTTATTGTATTTAAGTTTTCAGCTTCCCGCTTGCTGGGAGCGGTGATCCGGACTAATTCTGATCCTGCTTCAATCATCCGTAAAGACTGATCTACCGTTGCTCGCGTATCCATTGTATCTGTAGTTGTCATTGATTGGATTCGTATTGGATTATTTCCTCCAATACCTAGAGAGCCAACCATTACTTCTCTGGATGGAAAACGTACGTATTTGGTCAGGCTTTCACAAAACGAATCAGGTCGAATTTCCATTAATCAATCCCCTGCCTAACATAGGGCGTACCTAGGTATTGTTCTGCATTTTCCATTGCATAAGTAAAATTATCAAGGCGAATACAATCCCGATACAACTTAACAGCTGTTTGTCGATCCCCTAGTATATCATAGATCTTACCTTTCAATAATAATGCGTTGCCCAGCACAACATCTAATTCAGCGCCATAGTTATTTATGGCAATATCCAAAGCACTCAAGGCCAGTGGATAATCACCATTCAAATAATGATATAATGCCCACTCGTATTTCCGGTAAGCAAGATACCAATCCTTGTGAATATCTGTCAGACCTGCAAACATTGTATCTAGTTGTAGTAATGACTGATAACCATCCGTTAACAATCCATTATTAAGCAGGCTTTCTGTATAAAGTACACGGTAATAATAACGTTTGGGAAAATATGTCACCAAATCGTGACTGAACAGCAGTGCAAATTTTGGCTTGGAGTCTATCCATAGATGTATAAATACCAGTGTTCCTTTGGCTTCGATCCAGGACCATTCACCATTTTCAGCAGCATTTAAGATCTTTTTTTCGCCAGAAATGGTAGAAGGATTTAAATCAAACATACCTGCAGCCCATCGAACAAGAAAATTTGACATTCCTGCATAATATTCAACAATTCCAAGTGGTAACTGTGTATCAGTTATCTCAGGGTGTTTTTGCGCAACATCCAATATCTGTGTGAAGCCCCTGTATCCCCATATCAACGTCTTTAACCACTCTTTTTGCCCCAAATATACCCTTGCTTTCAAACCTATAGAAGACCCGAGATACAATTTATAATTTGGATCATCTGGAAATCGTTCCACCAAATCGTTATAGACGGGAATAATTGTTTCGATATCCTCATTTAACATGTACCAAGTAACATCCAATGGATCATGCGCTTGACTATGGAGCCAGCGGGCCGCAACCCAGGTAAGATGTACGGTAGGGTTTTCTGGGAAATCCACACGAGCGTTGTTAAGAATTGTTATCGCTCGACCAGTATCATAATTATAAAATGCTCGCACGGCTTTCCAAACAACATCATCTCCGGGATATTTCGCGGTAAGCGACGTAACTATGAGCAGAAATATGCTAAAATAAGGATATTTCATATCAGGAAAATAAGAACGTAAGATCTAAGGGTAACAGTCGAGATTGAGGCGGTTTCTAAGAACCCAGGCGTTTAGACAATATTAACCAGCCTTTTGCATCATTAGCATCTGGGTTTATTTGTAAACTTCGATTCCATGCAGCCTTCGCTAGCTGATGCTCATTCATCTTCCAATAGGTAACCCCCATACCAGTATAGGCGCTGGAATCATTGGGTCGTAGTTCCAGAACTTCTTGATATGCGACCAAGGATTGCTTATGCATACCTTTTTCTTGATAGTATTTACCCAATGTCCTGAATGCACCAGGTAACCAGGCATAAGAATTCGAATTTACACTTAATGCTTTCTCAAAAGATGTCCTGCCCAGGCTTGGTTCACCCAATCGATTATATTCAACAGCTAAAATATAATATGCTTGTGGTAACAGATTTCTTACAAGTGGGTGCTGACTTTGATAATGCAGGAGATCTTCCCATACAGATGCAGCCAATCCCCATTCCTGGGCATTATAATAACTCAGACCCTGCATGTAACGTGCATCCAAGTCCTGAGGATTTAAATAAACAACATCACCAAAGCCCAGTGCTGCATAAACGTATTTACCCATATTATAGTATAGGTTGCCTAATCCTAAATGCGATTCCTTATGTTTTGGATCCATCCTAATGGATTGCTGGAAAGCTGCCTTGGCAAGGTCAATTTCACCCAAATCATTATAAGCGACAGCCTGCAAAAAGATAAATCCATTTTGATCAGGATATTTCTCAGCAGCTTTTTCTGCCATTGCAATGGCATCATTAAATAGTCCGTCATTTATTTTTTCATGTATTAGGGTAAATTGCTGCGCTGGTCCTTCTGGTGCCTTAGCAGCAGTTCGAACCAATACCTGCCGACTCATTTCCACTGCTGGTGAATCTTTTTGATGTACAGCCATTGCGTCTAAAGTGGCCTTGTGATTGACATCCAGATCTAATGCCTCCTCATAGGATTGTTGTGCTTTTTGAAAATCGCCCAATTTTTCATACAGTGACCCCAGAAAATAATGGGCATCTGGATTATGATAGTGGCGAGCAACTTGCCGCAGATATACGTCCTTTGCTTTACTCCAATTACCATTTACCTCATAATGTAGACCCAACTGCCTTTGCATTCTAAGATCGTCAGGTGCGCTATCAGCAGCTTGTTCAAAATCAGCTGTCGTATAGACTGGCCGTGATTCTAATTTAGATAAATGCTTTTCCTGACGCGGTATTAAATATTTCATGGCTCGCCCCATCCTGCGACGACTATCAGAAAGATCATTATTTAAATCATATAACTCACCAGCTAACTTCATTGCGCTGAGTGTTGGTTTTTTAGCTTTAACTACTGCTTTTTTCTTCGATGAGCCTTTTTTCAATACTCCAGTTATTCTGGATATATATGAATTGGTAGTTTTTGATGGAGCGATCTTATGCGCCTTTTTAAAGTCATCTAGCGCACCACGGTAATTTTTTGCTTTGTACCGTTTTTTACCCCGTTCTACATATTTTTTTACCTGAGCCTTTTTACTAGCTGAACTCTTTTTACCTTTCGCTCCTTTTGAGCTTTTCTTTTTACTGCTGCTTTTCCTTTTCCCTGACGATTTCTTCTTAGCAGATTTCTTACTTGTAGATCGCTGGGCGTACAATTCAGATGTATGTACAGGTAAAATACTAGTAAATAGTAATAATATTACCAGCCGGACTATCCATTTGGCATGTGAATGGCGCATGTGAACTTGTAGTAATTTACGAAAAGGCATTATTACTATGTCAGTGAAATAATTTTTCGTTTTTCCCCGGCTCTTCACACACTTCCAATCAATTCATATTCGTTGAAATCGTCAATTTTAACATTATAGAAGACACCTTTATTTACCTTCCCATCCACCCGGACAATATTATCTATTTCAGGCGAATCAAACTCAGTTCTTCCCACCGCAACATTTTCACCAACCTCGTCAATTATTACTTTTTGTATTTGACCAACCATAGCACTGTTTTTCTCATAATTAATATTATTTTGAATGTCCATTATTACAGCTTTTCGTTCATCTTTTAATTCTCTTGAAATATTATCTTCCAAATCTGCAGCAACAGTACCTTCTTCTTCCGAATAAGTAAACACACCTAAGTGATCAAACTTTATTTCCGCTACAAAATCAGTTAATTCCTTAAAATCCTCTTCGCTTTCACCTGGGTAACCAACAATCAGAGTTGTCCGAATCCTTATCTCAGGAATTGCAACCTTCAATTTCTGAATTCTTTCGCGAATACCATCCTGATTGAGACCTCTTCGCATCGATTTTAATAATGTATCCGAAGCATGCTGTATCGGCATATCAATGTACCGACAAACTCGATTCGATGCTGCCAACGCGTCGATTATTCGCTGACTGAGGTGCGCCGGATGTGCATAATGAATCCTAATCCAATCAGGAGCATTGTCCATTTGATCCATCGCATAGATCAAATCGCTTAAGTATACCTTTTTTGATAGATCCCATCCATAAGTAGTCGTATCCTGCGCAATTATCATTATTTCTTTTACTCCATTGTCAACCAAGCGACTAGTTTCATCCAGAATCTCTGGTAACATACGACTCTTCTGCAACCCGCGCATTATAGGTATACTGCAAAAAGAACAACCGTTATCGCAGCCCTCCGCAATTTTTAAATAACTATAGTGTGATGGCGTCAGAAGTGAGCGATAAAAAAGAGGGTCATCTCTACCATATTCCTTCCCCGTCAGAAATGATGCAATTTGCTTATGGTCATTAGTACCGAAGAATCGATCTACTTCAGGGATCTCTTCTTTTAACTCTACAGGATATCTTTCTGAGAGACAGCCCATTACCACCAGTTGTTTGACAATGCCAGATTTTTTTAGTTCAGCGGCCTGAAGTATTGTATCCACTGATTCCTCACGCGCGATATCCAGAAAACCGCAAGTGTTGACTATGATCGTATCCGCTTCATCAGGTTCATCAATTACATCATATTGACTATGTTTAAGGCCACCCAGCAGAATTTCAGAATCGACCAAGTTTTTTGCGCATCCTAGACTAATAAGATGCAATTTCTGTTTTTCTTCAATCATCGCTCATACCAATAACGGAATTTACATAATGTTCTTGATCAAATATTTCAAAGTCTCCAATGTCCTCGCCGATCCCCAAAAATTCTACGGGGATATTTAAATCTCTGTTCAATGAGAAGACAATACCGCCTTTAGCTGTTCCATCCATTTTTGTTAAGATTGCAGCATCAATATCGATATAATTTGAAAATTCCTTGGCTTGAAAAAGTGAATTCTGCCCTAGGTTAGCATCAATAGTAATCATTGTTTTCACAGAATAGTCTTTAAACTTTTCCAAAATGGTACGTTTCATTTTCACTAATTCTGTCATTAGGTTTTTATGTGTATGTAGCCTTCCTGCCGTATCAACAACCACAATATTAGAATCATCATTTTGAGCAGCTTTTATTCCATCGTAAATAACGGCTGACGGATCCTTAGCAGATTGGCTGCTTACCAAACGAACACCAATTCTATTTGACCAAATCTTTAATTGCTCTAAAGCCGCTGCCCTATATGTATCTGCGCCAACTAATATAACACTTCTTCCCATTGACTTGTAATAATGTGCTAATTTTGCTGCTGTTGTTGTCTTGCCTGTACCATTAACACCTACTATCAGAACCACATAGGGATTATCTGGTAATTCATGAATTTCTTCCGGTAAAATTGAGAACATATGATTTCTTACTGCTTTAATAAAATTTTTTGTTGCGTTTTTTTCCACGACTTTAATAATACCAGAAGTTGTATAAATTCCAAGATCTGCTGTAATTAATGTTTCTTCCAGCATTTCTAGCGTTTCTGGCGTGACCCGTTGTTTTAATAAAGTATTAAACGCACCAGCTATACCATTACGCGTTTTTGATAACGCTTGGAATAACTTAGTTATCATTTACGACTGTTGAAGTGATTTGAATTCTTTGATAAATGTTATATAGTACCTTATCCAACTAATAATCAGCAAATATGACGCTATCGCTAGGGTCAATAATGGAAGATAAGGAACACCCTGGACATGAAAAATATGTAAGAACACACTGAGAGTTGTAATTCCAACACCCCATTTGCCCCACCAATTTGAATGTAGTACAAAATGCGTGTGGTTCAATAAGTAAATCGCAGGCAGCGCTATAGACACGTACCTAACTAAGTAAAAAGTAAAGAACCAGATTGGGAATCGTCCTTCATAGACCATGAAGGACGTTACTGCTAGTATAACAATGAAATCTGCAATGGGGTCAAGCCATTGTCCAAAATGAGTCACACCATGTGATTTCCTTGCTACCCAGCCATCTAACACATCCGATAAAATGGCTATTACAATTAACCAGAAAGTAAGGTAAAGTTTTTCCGGGTCTCTTAGTGTGAAAATAATTGGAATCGCCAGCAATGCACGAACGAGACTGATGAAATTTGCCAGTGTTAAGATCCGTGATGGATCTGTTATACGTGTTTGTTGATTATCGTTGTTCACGAACTAAATCAGGATTTTGCATTATACTTTTTGAATCTAATTCCAAGACTTGATCACATATACTGTGGATAAATTGTTCATCATGCGAAATAATAATACAATGTTTTTTGTTTAATATTTTATTGATAAAGCCAGCTAAAGTTTGTTTTTGCCGCCAACCTAGACCAAATGTAGGTTCATCAAGGATGATTAGATCATAATTACTAGACCCTAATAGAATTATCATCGATAAGCGTAAAGCAGTCCATTGTACGTCAATGGCCGGCTGATTCTCAATTAACCGCCAATTAATTTGATACTCATTCATCATATTCAATGTTTGGTTAACCATCAGTGGGTTTAATTTCCCAAAATGTTGCAAATCAAGAAGAAATTCGCCAAGTGTAAAAGTCCCCAGCATCTTTTCTGGAAATTGATTTAAATATCCTATCGTGGGTGATCTTCCATTGATATTTAACTGAAATTCGCCCGAATAATCAGGAAGTATACCGCTGATGATTCCGGCAATTGTGGTTTTACCTGAACCATTAGCACCAATGATTCCGAAACAGCGTGTTTCTAAACTTTCAATACTTAAATCATTAAGGATTATTCTTTTATGATCATAAAAATATGTTAAATGATCGGCTATCAGATTTAGCTTGCCGGCAGGATGATTGGTGTGCTGATATTTTGGTATTGGTATGCTTTGGTCTATTTCAGTGAATGAATTCAGTGTTAGCTCCCATGCCGTATCGCCAAATTTTAAATCTGAAATATCCGATGTGAACCATAAAATAATACTACCTGTTTCTTTAATATATTTACCTAAACGCTGCACCTGGGTTTTCTTTGCCTTATTGTTTAAAAATGACAGCCCATCATCTATTACAATTAAGTCAGGCTTTACAGACAAGGCAGTCGCTAGGTTTAGTAATTCCTTCTCACCTCCACTTAGTGTAACCGGATGTCTTGTTCCATCATCAATGAAATTCAACTCATCTTTTATTCCATCAACTAAAGATTTAATCTTATTGGGATCAGAAAATATACATTCAGCCGAAAAAGCTAATTCTCCATCTAGGGTCGAACTTACAATTTGATTTTCTGGATTTTGAAAAAGTGGAATCGTATGCGTTGGTTTTTCATGAATTTTCAAATCAAAGTTGCCTGCTGCTGTATCCATACCACACAATTTTCGGAAAAATCTTGATTTTCCTACGCCACTCTCACCAAAAATCAAATGTAACCCTGATGAAAAACTGGCTTCATAGTCTTGTGAGAATTTTGGAAACTGAATATGAAACTTTAAATTATTAGTCACGAATAATCCCTCTAACTACACGCGTTGCGGCGCCGACATTCCTATGAATCACATCTGTTGCTGCAAAGCTAGCCGGTATTATTTTTGAGTCATCACTCAACAAAATATTAATTTTATCAAATAATTCTTCGCCATTCTCAATAGACCAGCCGCCACCGGATTTTATCAATTCCTTTGCTTCGTGAAAATTTTCATATTGTGGACCAAATAGTATTGGCAGTCGTGCTATTGCTGGTTCCATAACATTATGAATTCCAGTGGAGAAACCACCTCCAACATATGCTATAATCCCGTCCCAATATAGGTGCGATAATACACCAACAACATCCACTACAATTACTTTAGGGTCATCCTTATCATAAGGTGTTTGTTTGCTAAATATACTAACCTTAAACCCCAATTCCTCAAATCGCTGTACTGAAGCATCAATTACAGAAGGAATTGGTTCATGGGGCACCCAAAGTATAGATAAGCTTTCATAGTCATTCA
>Ga0208568_1000777_pt1 | contig 11342 bp, 10 predicted proteins | sample DeeseametaMP2969_FD_184165 | JGI IMG/M metagenome (GOLD analysis project Ga0208568, IMG submission 184165) | Marine microbial communities from the Deep Atlantic Ocean - MP2969 (SPAdes) | ecosystem: Environmental > Aquatic > Marine > Oceanic | place: South of Funchal, North Atlantic Ocean... | reverse complement strand
CAAATGAGTGCTATTGGTATTTTGTCGCTGCTGCTCGTTGCGTTAATGCTTATATCAAACGTAGATAAAACCCTGAATAGAATTTGGCGTACGCAAAGTGACAGACCTATTGTGTATACCTTTGCTATTTACTGGATGGTGATCACTCTTGGTCCTATGTTAATCGGCTCCAGTGTGGTGGTCAGTTCTTATTTGACGGGATTAGCGGCATTCACCGAAGAATACACACCAGGTCTTGGTACTTTCTTACTCAGCCTTGTACCAAGCGGCGCAGCCATGCTTGCTTTCACCATTTTATACATGGTGGTTCCTAATAGAAGGGTCTTTGCTCGTCACGCACTGGTTGGCGCTATCGTGGCTACTATCGCTTTTGAAATTACCAAGTCAGGCTTTGCGCTTTATGTTACGAACTTTCCTTCGTACGAACTTATTTACGGCGCGCTTGCGGTGGTACCCATTCTGTTTTTATGGGTGTATTTGTCGTGGATAATTGTGCTGTTTGGTGCTGAATTTACCTGCAGCCTAGGTGAAGCGTTTGAAAACCGAAAAGCAGAAAACGAACCCCGCAAGGTACCTCAAGAATAATCAGCCCTACAGGTTTAAAATAAAGAAGGGAGCTTCTCGCTCCCTTTCTATTTATTACTGCTTAAAAGCTAGTTTTTCATTGAAGAAATAAACGCATCAGACTCGGCAATAGCAGAATTCATTTGTCTAATAAGCTGAGCGACGTTGTTCTCAATGGTAGAGAGCTCGCCCTGCAGCGCGCCTATCGCGCTGGCATTTAAGTTGTGCTTCAAGTACAGCACATTATCTTGAAGCGCGCTTAATACCGGCGGCATTTTACTTTCCGCTTTGCGCATAGCCGTCATTAGTGAAGCGTAACGACGTTTAGTTTCGCGAAGCTTCGCCGCACTATCTCGCTTCAGCGATGCGTTCTCATACTTCTCTAGTTCTTCAGACCATTCATCGAATAAAGCCTCAGCTACACTTTCCACCTTGTCTATACGTGAACTCACTTCTTCCGAGGCGGCAACACTATCTTCGTACTGACCGTTTAATCGATTGTAAACATCTTCAAGTTCACCGCCATCAAATGCAACGGCCGCGCTGAATGCCTCCAGCGCCGAATTAAACTGCTCTTGAGCGTCTTCTTGTGATTCTTTCGCGTTTTCAACGCGGTCTACTAAGATATCACGCTTTTCAACGCCCACCTTTTCCCATGCTGCGTAATATGCAGACTGACACCCACTAAGGGCAAGCATAGCAACAAATGCTGATGCAAGTAGCTTCATGCGGTTACTCCACCTCTAAAGCGCGCTGCGCTTATAATACTGATTAGATGCAAAATGGCACCTAATGGCCAGAATACGATAGCAAGAACGACGGTCGCAGCCAGGGCATAGCACACGCCTACGGTAATGAAATAGAACAGCGCGCCCAGTATTCTGCCTTGAACCAAATGACCTAAACCAGGAATAAAGAAGTTACAAATTGCGGCGATTACATTACCGCCCGATCCTTGACCTGCCATATAAACATCCTCGCATTTATGACTATAATATGATTAGCTAGCACGTAATGACACTTGTTCTATAGTATACACTTAAGACTTATCGCTTATTTTACAAGCATAAACAGCGTTGAAGCAGTCAGCACGCAACCGTTTGTATAACAATAAACTAAACTAAAACAGGCACTCACACAACGCGCAGAAACAAAATGAAACGACTTTACCCCGATGTTACCTACTATGAAAATGGATTTATCGAAGTGGGAAGTGGGCATTCGCTTTACTTCGAGCAAAGTGGTAATCCAAACGGCATCCCCGTGCTCTTTATTCACGGAGGTCCAGGTGCAGGCTTACCCCCTAATTACAAATGCTTTTTTGACAGCAATAAGTATCGCATTGTCGGCTATGAGCAACGTGGTTGCGGCCGCTCTACGCCTGCAGCTGACACGCTAAATAACGACACCTGGTCGAATGTTGAAGATATCGAAGCATTACGTACACACCTTTCAATTCCAAAATTTCTCTTGTTTGGCGGTTCGTGGGGTTCAACACTCGCCCTGCTCTACGCGTTAAAGTACACGCCGCGAGTGACAGGACTCATTCTACGTGGCGTATTTTTAGCTCGACAGGAAGACAGGGATTGGTTTTTATCGCCAAATGGCTGTGCAGCTCAGTTATTTCCCGAGTATTACCGGAAATTTACAAAAGATGTGCCTAAGCCTGTGACCTCTAATTCAGTGTGTGATTTCTATAGCGCAATGGTGCGTTCTAGCAATGATGTACTAAGACATTCAGCGCTTAAAAGATGGTACCAATGGGAAGAGAGACTTTCTCGTATAACTCTACCACCTGGTGTGGGTGACTCGACAACTAATTACCCTATGCAGCTGGTCACCTGTTTAGCCACATTGGAATGCCATTTCCTATCTAACCAATGCTTCCTAGATGAAAACTATATTCTTGAAAACATTAGCAAAATAAGTCATATTCCTGGAACAATTGTACATGGTCGTTACGACATGATCTGCAAAACAGAAGCGGCGGAGGCACTTCACAAAGCGTGGCCTCAAAGTCAGCTACAAATTATCCCCGACGCGGGGCACAGTACTTCCGAGCCTAGTATAGGTTACGCGCTCTGCCGTGCTACCCGCGACATGTCTCGCTTTATTCAGGAGTCGTCGAAGTGATAGGACTAATTCAACGCGTATCGGAAGCCAATGTCACCGTTGCCGGTAATGTTATCGGCGAAATTGGTAAAGGCATGCTGGTGCTCTTGGGTGTAGAGAAAGAAGACGGTGACGCGGAGATTGAGAAACTAGCAAATAAGCTCTGTCGATATCGCATGTTCAGTGACGAAGACGGAAAAATGAACTTAAATGTTGAGCAAGTGGGAGGCGAAATACTGGTGGTCTCTCAGTTCACACTCGTAGCCGATACGCAGAAAGGTAATCGTCCTGGTTTTTCACGCGGTGCATCGCCAGAACACGGCCAAGCCATTTATGAAAAGTTCGTTCAGTCTCTAAAAAATAAAGGTATGGTAGTGGCCACCGGCGAGTTCGGCGCTGATATGCAAGTAGGCCTAATTAATGACGGCCCCGTCACCTTTCAATTTAGCGTTTAGCGGGTAAAATCGTACGCTTCGTCAGCATCCCAAACTTGCTTACATAATTAAGCTTGTACCGCATGTATTCTTACGTTTAAATACTCGTTCATTCATTTAAGAAGGCCGGTTTATTGTGTACAAGGTAGTCACACCAAAAAGCGATGCCGAGTTTGAAGCCTATTTTCATTTTCGGTGGGAACACTTACGCCAGCCATGGAATTTCCCTCCAGGCTCTGAAAAAGACGAATATGAGCAAGTCGCAGAGCACCGTATTATTACTAACCGAAATGGCGAAATTGTAGCTTGCGGCCGTGTGCATTTGAACACAGCCGAAGAGGCACAAATTCGTCATATTGCGGTTCACCCAGGCCATCAACGCAAGGGCTTAGGCCAAATGATCATGGCCGCACTCGAAAACGTTGCGAAAGACTTGGGCGCCGAGCGCGCTGTAACGAACAGCCGCGAAATATCTATCGACTTTTTTAGCGCATGTGGCTTTGAAGTTGAGCGTGAAGCGCCTAACGAGCTAGGCATGCTTAAACGTCAACAAATGGTCAAGAAGTTCACTGAAAACAACACATTGGTACTTCACCCTAAGTGGTGTAAATCGCTGCAAGAGACATGGTCTGAGACCATTCCCATTACCGAGCACATGGGAATTAAGCTTTACCAGTACACAGGCCGCACGCTTGAAACCCGTGCATCATTAAACAAAAACATCAATATTCACGGCACTATGTTTGCTGGCAGTATTTTTTCTCTAGCTACACTAACTGGCTGGGGCATGATTTACTTGCAGCTTAAAGAGCGTGGATTAGACGGTGACATTGTATTGGGCGATGGTGATATCCATTACCACAAACCCATCACGATGAAACCAAGGGCAATCTGTAATATTGAAACCTTGTCTGGAAAATTCAAGCCGCTAGAGAACGACAACAAGGCAAGGTTTGAGCTGAGTGTGGCAATTTTAGATGGCGACACCCCTGTGGCGGAATTTGAAGGGGTATTCTACGTACTTCCTCCCTCTAAAAATGAAGAAGAGTAGCGTTACGGATTAGCGATCATCACTAATTCGTACGAGCCGTCACTAAGAACAAAAATCCACTCATAAAAAAAGCGCCGTTAAGGCGCTTTTTTCGTCGTTAAGCTATTTGTAAGCTATGCACTGCGTGTACTACGCGACCATAGCTGCTTGAAGCTTTTTCATCGCGTTCTTTTCAATTTGACGAACACGCTCTGCAGAAACCTGATATTTATCAGCTAAGTCTTGCAGAGTAATCTTGTTGTCTGCTAACCAACGAGTTTCGATGATATCTTGGCTACGCTCGTCTAGCGTTTTAATCGCTGAGTACAAGCGCTTGCTCGCCGCTGTATCCCAGTCGTTGTTGATTACGTCAGTTTCAACATCTGAAGATTTGTCTTCTAAATACTGAACTGGCGCAAAATTGCCTGTTTCATCTTCGTCCGCAGTTAAATCGAACGCTTGGTCTTGAGAACTCATACGCGCTTCCATTTGAAGCACTTCTTTTGTACTCACGCCTAATTCGTTCGCTACTGTTTGCACTTCGTCATGAGTAAACCAACCAAGACGCTTCTTCGCCTTACGAAGGTTAAAGAACAGTTTGCGCTGCGCTTTAGTTGTCGCAACTTTCACTATTCGCCAGTTTTTAAGTACAAACTCGTGAATTTCTGCTTTGATCCAATGAACCGCGAAAGAAACCAAACGTACGCCCACCGTTGGGTCGAAACGCTTAACGGCTTTCATCAGACCGATATTACCTTCTTGAATTAAGTCGGCTTGCGGTAAGCCATAACCTGAGTAAGATTTTGCAATGTGCACTACAAAACGAAGATGTGACATTACTAGCTTACGAGCGGCTTGTAAGTCTTCGTCTTCGCGAAGGCGCACTGCCAACTCGCGCTCTTCCTCAGCGCTAAGCATATCAATGCTGCTTACAGCTTGGATGTAGCCTTCAATGCTACCGCTGTGTGGCACTGACAGGGCCATAGATTGCAAATTGTTGCTCATTGTTCACCTCATTTATTGCCGCTTCATATTAGCAAAGTAACCGAAGCTGCGCGAGACCTAATTAAGATATGAAGTCTAACCAATATGTAGTTATAGTGACAGTTTCTACAATATCAAGACCTAAATAAAGAAAAAAAGTTCAACTCTACAGCTTGCGGTCCATTTACGAATGCATTCACCGCAAACACTAAGCCTAGACTATCGACTTCACATCAAATGACACGCTGCACTTTCTGGCGTCGTGCCTTTGGGTCGGTCATTTAACCACTACATCATTATACTTTAATTACACATACCAAAGTGAAGGCTAATCTCACTGGTATGAAATCCAACGCTTATTAATTACACGCTTGTTACCCGAAACATAAGATTTTCACTATCTCTAAGGTAAGTCAGCAAGATGCCTACGCGTCAATACAGTATATAAACTTTTATATGACATCTTATACCTTGCTTTTCTGGCTGGAAACTGAAAATAATAGATTGAATTAATCGATTTTGCACTACAACCGCTGTACAGCATTTTCCAGACAACAATTATAAAAGACTGGAAGGGAAATACTTAAGGAAAGGAGTAAGGCAAGTGAAGCAAAGAGGATCTTGATGTTTGCTTACGTCGCTAGACAGCCAATATTTAATGTAAACAGAGAAGTTTACGCCTACGAACTACTTTTTCGTGTTGGAGAAGACAACTGCTTTCCCGATATACCTCCTGACGAGGCTACCTCGAAAATTCTTACCTTTAGCCATTTAAGCTTAGGTATTGAAGAGATAACCGGAGATAAGAAAGCCTTCATCAACTTCCACCGCGACACACTTATGTTTCGTTTTCCGACCTCTCTGGATGCAAACAAAGTGGTCATTGAGATTGTAGAAACTGTTGACGTTGATGATGCGCTGGTAGCCGCTTGCAAACATATTCGAGGTCTTGGCTATCCTATTGCTCTTGACGACTATGACATGAAAGGGAAGTGGGAAGCATTCATTCCATTTACCAGCATAGTCAAAATTGATATTACAGAGATCCCCCACGAAAAAATTCCCGCCCTTGTCGAACGCTTCAAATCGAACAAAATACAGTTGGTTGCAGAAAAAATTGAGACCTATGAAGAATTCAATAAATTCAAAGATATGGGTTTCGACTATTTCCAAGGATACTTTCTAGCTAAACCCGAAATCGTAAGGCACAGAAAGTTAGGGCCCAGCAGCCTAACCATGATGGAGTTACTTACGCTAAGTAGCCAGGCAAAGCTTAATTTCGATGAAGTAAACAAAATCATTGAACGAGATCCCTCGCTTACCTACTTGCTGCTGCGGTTTATCAACAATCCTCTGGTCAACAAGCGACATAAAATAACGTCACTTAAACACGCGTTAACCTTTATGGGCGAAGTAGAAGTGAAGAAGTTCATATCATTGCTGGCTCTTGCAAACCTAAGCGATGGTCAACCTACTGAGCTAATGCAAATGGCGCTTGTTCGCGCTAAGTTCTGTGAACTGGTCTACACCCAGCTTAAAGGTGCCGATGACCCGTTAAAAGGTTTTCTTACTGGCCTGCTTTCTTTGCTTGATGCCATGATGGAACAGCGAATTGACGATTTGGTCAGCAAGGTTCCAATTAGTGACGACGTTAAAGATGCCCTGTGCGGTAGCCCTGGTATGCTTCGCAACTGTCTGACACTGTCACAATTCTTTGAAAGAGCTAAATGGACGGGCATTCAGCAATTCGCAACAAAGTATGGTGTTAAACAGAGTCTTCTGCATAGTTATTACAACGAAGCGATAAAGTGGGCTAAATACATTCATAAGGCCGCTTTGAACGACAACTAAGCCTACGATTACGCCAGTTGATGTGAAATTAATCGTTGAATAGTTGTTAGATTGCGCTTACATATCATAGACTAGGGTCAGTTCTTTTGGATGACACATTAAAGAACACCTAACCTTAGCGTGTGACGTAGCGCTAGCTAAGCCTCTAAATATAACAATAAAAATAACCTTAACCGTGTTGTATCAGGAATAGATTATGTTCGCGTTTATAGCTCGCCAGCCTATTTTAGATAAAAGCAAAAGTGTTTTCGCCTATGAGCTTCTGTTCAGAGATGGCAAGTCTGGTGCTTATCCGGAACATAACGAAGAGAAAGCTAAGTATATTTCTGAGCACTTCCATCCACTTGGGCTTGATGATATCAGCGGCGAAAAAACGTCTTTTATCACGTTCTCGTCAGATACAATTATTTCCCGCTTTCCTACATCGCTGAACCCTGAGTCGGTAGTGGTTGAACTGGCTGAACCAACCGACAACACCAGCGGCCTATTCGAAGCATGCCAGCACATAAAGCAACTTGGCTTTAAGCTAGCTATCGATGACCCTATGATGGTGGGTTCAAAACACGACATATTTCCTCTTATCGATATTGTGAAAGTCGATGTGACAAAAACCCGCTTTGAGACCATTGAAAAGCACATTCCGCGCTATCACGATGCGAACGTGCAATTAGTGGCGGAACAGGTTGATACGCAAGATAATTTTTCAACGTGCGTAGATTTGGGTTTCGACTTCTTCCAGGGTTATTTTTTCTCGCAACCGGAAGCACGTATTCTACGACAGCTTCCTGCGTCTAAAATGAACATTGTTGATTTGATGGGCGAAAGCTCTAGCAGCGACTTTGACATAGACCGTATCAGCCAAATTATAGAGCGAGACGCCACCTTAAGCTTCTTATTGCTGAAGTTTATCAATAACCCCACTATTAATAAGCGTTACAAAATTACATCACTAAAGCACGCGCTTAATTACATGGGTGAAGTAGAGATTAAGAAATTCATCGCTTTGTTAAGTTTAACGAACTTAGGCGATACAAAGCCTCTTGAAATCATTCATATGTCGTTAGTTCGCGCTAAGTTTTTCGACTTACTTGCTGAGCGTAGAGGTCTTAGAAATAATCCGCCCATCTCCTTTTTGGTTGGTTTATTTTCGCTTCTTGAAGGGTTACTTGATCAGTCTATGACAGACATTGTAAAGCAGCTGCCGCTTTCCGATGAGGTTAACGATGCACTACTTGGCAAGAACTTAGAAATGAACAGCTATATGACTTTGGTTCGCGCCTTTGAAAGCGCCCTTTGGATGAATGTTATAAAACAAGCTAAAGTGCTCAATATTGACCAGAAGCAGCTGCATATGCTGTATAACCAAGCCATCATTTGGGGCAATGGAGTGCGCAGCGCTATCTCCTCACACTATCCCCGTGCGATAGCTTAAGTACAAAACTAAGAACACGCCTACTTACCGCCAATAACGTCATACAGTGACTTATATATTTCGCACTGTAGGCGTGTAAGTATACTCACGTCTACGACTACTTGGGCTCTATTTCCCTTACATGACGCTGCACAGAGATAAGTGAGCCCAGTAAACCGAGCAGCACCGATAGTCCCAGCATAGTCAGCAATGCAGAACCGGTTAATCCGGTAATGTTGAAATCCTTCTGATACATAGCGGCAAACGTAGTGATGCTGCTATCCATCCACCATAGTATGATAATAACGGCAAACCACGCCATTAGTCCGCCCAATAGGCCATACCAGAAGCCTGTATATAAAAACGGGCGATGGATAAACGCATCGGTTGCGCCAACCAGCTTCATCACTACGATTTCGTCATACTTGTTCAAAATATTCAGACGAATGGTGTTACCAATAATTAGTACAACGGCGATGAAAAGTAGTAATCCTATTAGCGTAACCAAGTCTCTAGCAATATCGATAACGGCATATAAACGCTCTAACCATTCGATATCCAGTTTACCTATATCAACTTCACGCTGCTGTCGCAGTTTATCTAGCAGTGCTTTCGCTGCCGTCGGCGACGCGTGTTTTTCGTTTGGCGTTACTAGCACTACATCAGGCAGTGGGTTTTTCTCTAGATAGGCGATGGCATCGCCCAATCCTGACAAGTGCTGAAATTCTTTAAGCGCATCATCCGCTGGAATATAAACAACGCTGTCTATTTCAGACCAGCTATTTAATCGTGCCACCAGCTGTTGCGAACTTGCCGCGTTGATATCTGGCTTTAAAAACAGAGATATTTCTGAAGCCTGATCCCAGCCTGCTGTAATTTTCTCAGTATTTTTCACCATGATATAAAGCGTACTAGGTAGCGTAATACTCAGGCCTAGTACCCCAATAGTCATTAAAGATGCCAGCGGCTGACGCCACAGCTCTCCAAGACTCGCCAGCGCTTGGCGCACATGGCTGACAAAGAACATCACAATAGATTGGACAAAGCCTACTTTGGCAGAAGACGCCCCTTTTGCACGCCCTTTAAACAAAATGCTCATGACCAGTCTCCTTCACTGCTGGCTGAACTTGTGCCATCAAGGTCGTCAGTAAGGCCATCGGTGATCATTTGACCATTTTTGAGGGTCAACGTGCGATAACGCATGCGAGCAATCAGCCCTAAATCATGGGTTGCAATAAGTACTGACACGCCCGCTTGATTGAAGTCTTCAAAAAGGCGAATGATTTCCATGGAAAGCTTGGGGTCGAGGTTACCGGTCGGTTCGTCTGCTAGCAGTAATGGGGGTTTATTTACTACTGCTCGCGCGATCCCCACTCGCTGCTGCTCACCACCAGACAACGTAATAGGCAGGCAACGCGCTTTATCTCTTAGCCCTACCATTTCAAGCGCAGCTTCTACCCGCTTGCGAATTTCTTTGTGGGTGTAACCCTCAATGACTAGCGGTAACGCCACGTTGTCAAAAACCGACTTGTCCATTAGCAGCTGGTGACTTTGGAAGATCATGCCGATATCGCGGCGTATATAGGCAATATCTCGACGGGTAATGGCGTTAAGGTCGTGGCCATTAATAAGAACGCGCCCTACTGTTGGGCGCTCCATTAGGCTGATAAGTTTAAGTAGCGTGCTTTTTCCTGCGCCAGAATGCCCTGTTAAAAAGGCCATTTCACCCGGCGCAATATGAAAATTCACCTTGCTTAGCGCACGTTGTCCGCCCGGATAAGTTTTGCTTACCTGCTCAAACTTTATCATTATTTTTCCCTACCGCTTTGCTGGTTTTAGCTTTCAGGTGTGTCCATTTCGCTAAACAACGCATCAATAAATTCTTGTCCATCAAACTGGCGTAAATCATCAATACTTTCGCCAACACCTATATACCTTATAGGAATTTTAAACTTATCGGCAATAGAGAATATAACGCCGCCTTTCGCTGTACCGTCTAACTTGGTAAGCGTGATGCCTGTTAAGCCCACGGCTTCATTAAACAACTTGGCTTGGCTAATGGCGTTTTGCCCTGTACCTGCATCCAATGTAAGCATAACTTCGTGAGGCGCATTCGGATTAATTTTCTTCATTACGCGAACCACTTTCTTAAGCTCTTCCATCAAGTTGTTCTTATTCTGCAGGCGCCCTGCCGTGTCGGCAATAAGGATATCTGTGCCGCGCGATTTTGCTGCTTCTAGTGCATCGTAAAGTACCGATGCACTGTCAGCGCCAGTGTGCTGTGCGATAACCGGAATATCGTTGCGTTCGCCCCATACTTGAAGCTGTTCAACCGCCGCCGCTCTAAAGGTATCACCCGCAGCAAGCATCACTTTCTTACCTTCTTGCTGGAACTGCTTAGCCAGCTTACCAATAGTCGTGGTTTTACCTACGCCATTTACGCCAACCATTAAGATAACGAACGGACCTTCACTGGAATCATGGGCCTGCATCACTTCTGACAGAGGCTGATTCACTTGAGACAACATTCCCGACATTTGCTGCTTCATGATCTCCAGCAAGGCTTCGGCATCTTTTAAATCTTTTCGAGAAGCACTATCGGTTAGGTGATCGATGATTTTTTGCGTAGTATCCATGCCCACGTCAGCAACTAACAGTTGTGTTTCAAGATCTTCGTACAGCTCGTCATCGATGGTTTTGCCTTTAAACAGGCTAACAATACCACTGCCTAGGTTTTCTTTTGTACGAGATAGGCTTTCTTTTAAACGTGCAAATAACGACTTTTTCTCTTTAGGCTTTTCTTCGGCTTTGGCTTTAGCCTGTGCTTCTGCTTTAGCGCGAGCCTCTTCTTCCGCTTGCGCCTTCGCCTGTGCTTCAGCCTCTGCCTTTGCACGCGCTTCTTCTTCCGCTTGCGCCCTCGCCTGCGCTTCAGCCTCTGCCTTTGCGCGCGCTTCTT
>Ga0208568_1000774_pt1 | contig 11383 bp, 13 predicted proteins | sample DeeseametaMP2969_FD_184165 | JGI IMG/M metagenome (GOLD analysis project Ga0208568, IMG submission 184165) | Marine microbial communities from the Deep Atlantic Ocean - MP2969 (SPAdes) | ecosystem: Environmental > Aquatic > Marine > Oceanic | place: South of Funchal, North Atlantic Ocean... | reverse complement strand
CGGAAGCCTAAAATTTTGCCGCAAACCATGTCACGCCTGACAATGTTGAGCACAGGAAGCCCGCCACAAAACGTTGCGCTGAAGAGGATACCCACGTCGGCGTCCGCCGCAAGACGATCAAGCTCCGTTTGAGCAAGCGCCAATGGAGCCTTGTTAGCCAATACGAGGTGCAGCCCGTGCTCCAGCGCCGTCCTACAATTCGAGAGGCCTGGATCCCCCGTGTTGAGTTCAACCGGTGACGCTTCCAGGAGAATATCGCATTGGACGCTGTCAAGTGCTATCGCCAGGGTCAGGCCTTCGTCAAACTCTCGTAACTCACGAAGCTTCAATCCACGTCCTTTGTGTTCCACCAAGCGGGCGAGATCGAACCCATCATCACTGACCGCGACACCGCTGCTGTCAACGACACAATGGACGCTGAAGGCAAGGCCATACTTCTCTCTAAGCGTGTCGTCGTGCTCAATGAGAAGCCTGAGGAAACGGTGTCCTACGTTACCCAATCCGACCAGGGCCAACCCAACTCGCTTCATATGGGACTCACGTTTGGGAATCGCTTCATATAAGCAATATTACACCCCGCCAGTACTAATGTCTATAAACAAAAAACCCCGCTAGTGGGTCTAAGGCAGGCTAGCACTTGTGGTGAATTCTACTTTTTATATAAGGAATCTGCATCTATTTTTATTATTGGTCGGTTTATATTTAATATCGACTTATCCCGTTTTCCGGATTGGGCTGTAGGTCATTAAATTTTTAATAAAAGTTTGCCATCTTTATACCAATGATGTTTGTTAGAAAAATGTCATATTTAAGTAAAGAAAGGAGAAATTTATGAAGGCAGTTGTTATCACAGGAGTATCTACCGGGATTGGTCGAGCTTCAACCGAAGTGTTAGTTAACGCTGGTTATCATGTTTTTGGCAGTGTCCGGAAACAGGAAGATGCTGACGCTCTTAAAATCAAATTGGGTGAAAATTATACACCTCTGTTATTTGATGTGAGAGATGAGGAAGCTGTAAAAAGATCTGTGGAACAGGTTAAACAAAGATTAGGAACGGATGGTCAATTGATTGGTTTAGTCAATAACGCTGGAATTGGACTGGGAGGTCCCAGTCAGCACCTTGATGTAGACATTTTTCGTAAACAATTTGAGGTAAATTTTTTTGGAGTGGTTTCCGTAACCAATGCCTTCCTGGAATTATTAGGTGCCCGCAAAGATGCTAATCGCAAAGGTAAAATTATTATGATCAGTTCCATTGGAGGTAAACGTGCTTTTCCATTTCTTGGTCCCTATACTGCATCCAAACATGCAATAGAGGGTTATTCCGATGCCCTCCGAATCGAACTCCAGCTTTATGGTATTGATGTAATCGTTATTGAACCGGGAGCAGTAATTACGGCAATCTGGGATAAAGTTCCTGATCCGCAGGATAATCCCTTTATAAACACTGAATATGCAACAGCACTGCAAAAGTTCTACGGTTTCTTTATTAAAGAAGGGAAAAAGGGACTGCCAGCGGAGGTTATCGGTAATACTGTGAAAAATATTTTAGAAACGGATAAACCGAAAACCCGCTATGTGCTGGTTAAAAACAAATTCAGAAATTTTATTCTACCCTCTATTTTACCGGATCGGAAGTTTGATAAAATGATTGGGAAAGCGCTGGGATTATTGGATAGGTAAAATCCAATAACACTACAATTATTTTCACCACTAGGATTATAACCAACACATCAATTTCCCCATCGTTGTTCAAATCTGCCACTTCCTGTTGGTAGAGTGTAGGTTCCAGGTTACCTAAAATGAAATTTACGGTCAGGACAATATCCAGGATGTACTGCTTGGGGCTGATACAGAAAAACTTATTTTCGGTATTGCCAGGGATTCTGGCGATATTAAACCTTCCACTTTACAAGATAGGCTAAACGGGAAACGAATGGAATATGAGGAATTTACAGGGGCTCTCATTCGACTTGCTGATAAACACAAGATCCATACCTCAATCAACAGGGCTCTCTATGATCAATTAAAGCAGTTGGAAAACCAGTAATTTAAATTTTTCAACTGGGTGAGATTGATTAAAGTTTTTCCTTTATAACCACATCGGGTTATGAGGCTGACTTAATTCAAACATGTATACATAAATATCCGAAGATTTTGCATTGAGTGATTTAAGGTGCCTCAAAAACCTTACCTAAATATATGGTATCTCCATTAACGAAAGCATTGTAGACCTTGGAATATTTAACACCTGCAAACTGCATGAAGATAGATTTAAGAATCCTAGGAACATAATCATCAATTACAGCCATTTTTTTATCGTGGATTCCATCCAAAGCCTTAATGACGTTTTCCGTGATCGTTTCTCCTCGAACCAGCGTCAAACTTGATTGCCCAAATGAATTATTTAAATAAGCCAACTTCCTTTTAGTGCGGAAATCGGTCCAACTAAATATTCCACCACTTTTAAGCACACGTGTTACTTCTTGTAAAAACGCGTCCATATTACCATAACAGTGGGATGATTCTACATTAATCACAGCATCAAAACTATTATCATCAAACGGTAGATTTTCAGCATCACCGCAAACAAATTTCAAATTAGGAATATGGTCATGTAGTTTGTTTGCCAGTTGTACTGCTTTTTGTGAAAAATCTACTCCAATGTATTCCTGCGGCTGATGATAACGGGCAACGAATGCACCACCACCACCACGTCCTGAACCAATTTCTAGTACGCGTTTATTCTTAAGCGCTAAATGATAAACTGTGAAATGATAAAGTTGTATAAAAAAACGAAGTTCTTCGTCACCCTCTTCTAGTTCCGGTACCTGTTCACCATTCAGGTGTGCATATCCATAATTCATAAAAGTCCAATTTAAATTTACTCCATAATGTGCGAGCTTTTGGTACCACCACTTCCACATAACTCTTTTAACTTTTGGAGAACTATTGAGGAGAAAAATCCAAAAATTTGTAATCATTATTAGTTCAAATAATTACTATAATAAAAATGTATAGCTGACCCTGAAATTTTTACATAAATATTGTAGCATCGTCTTACTCATCATTACTGACATCTGCATCTATACCAGGATAATCATTTTGAACAACTGGATCCAGTATTTTTACAGAATAAAGTGGCAGTATCCATACTTTATCTTTTTCATCATAATCCGAAAAAATACTATTTAATCATTTTTTGGATAATATCTCTCGCATATAAACTCAATTCTTTGGCGGACATATCCGCGTATTCCTGCGGATGAATTGGATCACCAATGGTCGCCGTCACGCGACCGGGCCGAAATCTCCAGTCGGTTCTTTTTTTGATCTCATAAGCACCTTTGATTCCCATAGGAATGATCGGGACTTTTGCGTCAATGGCTAAACGGAAGGGCCCATTTTTAAACTTTCCCAGCTTCCCATCCAACGTGCGTTTTCCTTCAGGTAATATCTGAACGGAGGACCCATTTAATAATACATCCTTTGCCGTTTGTAAACTCTGATAGGCTTGGCGAATATTACTTCTTTCGATGGGAATTGCGCCCCATCGTCTCATGATCAAACCCCAAATGGGAAGCTTGAATTGATACGCTGCCCCCGTAGTAACGACAAATTGATTGGCCACTGCAATGAAAATGAAACTATCAAGATATGATTGGTGATTAAATATCCATAGATACGTTTCATATGGGTTTACTTTCTCACGACCAATGGTGAGTAAATGCATTCCTGATGAGAATAAAATCAAATAGGAGAAAAACCGCGCAATTGGTAGCATGTGCTTCGGTGGAATAACTATTAGTAACGGTATGACTACGGCCGCTGAGAAAAAAAAGCTTATAAAGTGGACCGGCCAAATAAAAATAGAGATCAACCCGTAGAGAAATGGTCGATCAAGCGCGGTAGAAGAATATTTTCTCTCTGAATGTAGTTCTATCTTTTGTGTAAGATACCATGCTATAATAATCAGAATAATTATTGGAATAAAATATATCATATAAGTCTTGTTCATTGAATCCTATCCACTGGATTGGAATCTGATCAGGATAATGGGCAACCAATTAATCATCATATTGAAACCCTATTCGCCAACAGAAGAACCAACACTTTTTAATAGTATCATAGTATAATTTCTGAGGATCGGATGTTTTTTGACCACATCTATTGAGAAATTATTTCGCTTTAATATTTCTATCATTTTTTTCCTTGTCCGTCTGTAATAAACACCTTGTCCAAGCCAATTGGTGTATATCAAATCAATGAAACTTGCTAAAGGATTGGTGGGGTAAACACCAAGAATAATCAATAATCCGTTCTGTTTAAGCAATTGATGAACTTTATCAAGCAATCCGTCTAATTTCGGGAAATGGTGCATTACCATAAAGAATTGAATCGCGTCAAACTGATGATTGAACTGTAGATTATCAAGGTCTACATTTATAAACTCCACCTCATTCCGAAAGGATTTGGTGTTTGCCACTTCAAGCATATTCTTTGAAATATCACATCCAATTAATTTACAGTCAAGTACTATACAGTCAAGAAAATATGTACTGTTGCCTGTACCACAACCTGCATCCAGGACCACCGATGCTTTGCTGATAATGGGATTAATGTACTGTGAAAAATAATTGGCTAAAATCCGATATAGCACCAAAGGGCGAAATTTATCATAAGTTTTGTTTCTTTTCTGGTAGGCCAGCCAAGTGTTCCATTTATTAGAAGTTTTATCGCGAATCATCTAGGAGTGAATTTCGGTCATCTAGAAATTTATGTGTAACAAGCCTAAATATCAAAAAATAGCGTGACAATGTGAGTGCATCTAGTCCTAGATGTCTTTAAAAAACCCAAACTACTTTGCATTAATTCATTAAACTATCAAACACTTATTCAGCCTTAGGAGAGCCACCTTGTAATGTCACCTCTGTCCAATTTTGCCCATTCATTGCTTCCATTTTCTTAGGAATAATTCTACCATCTTTGACTTTGCCACTCAATCGAATAGTTTGTGCTGCGTAGGATGCATAACCCGGACTGGGTGCAATAATCACAAATATATTTTCATCCTGATCCACAAGACCAGCTGGTGCACCTCTCGTGAGGCAGCGTGAAGCACAAGACCTATGCCCTTCACCGCTTAATCCATGTGAAGTGTAACAGGTAAGGTCAACGACTTCATCTTCAATTATCGAATCTTTATGTTTTTGTTTATTTATCCCATTTTGGGATATTAAATACCCCAGTGACGAAAAAATATTGGGGGAAAACAAAATTTTTTGTTCTTTTTCATGCTAGACAACCTCCAAAATCCAATTTTACTACTACATTGAAATATCTTCAAGTTTTTATCCATAAATATAAACAAAAATCCCCGCTAATGGGCGGGGCTATTTGAGCCAGAGGCAGCTCATTTAGCTCCTATTCCTTTGAAAAAAGTGTAGCAGAAAGTACCTCCACCTTCGGCCGTTCTATTTAGATCCTTAATTCCTTTTTCAAATTCTTTTTTTCCAATAAGGTTTTTTGATATAGCCTCTTCTGAAATCCCTTTGATCATTGCTGTGAACGTATTTTTTATAAACCCCTCTACCCATTTTGGATTAGAATCATCTACATAAACTTGTCTTGGATAAACTTTGATTTCTTTAAATCCTGCCTGATCTAAAAGTGGATATAATTTTCTTCCAATATTGGCATCTCCTCCGTTTTGTTTCTGGAGTTCAACTTGACATTGAATTGCTTTTTTAGCTGCTTCACTATCTGGATGAAAATAGGTTGATCCATGATCACCTTCTATTAGTGTTATAGTTCCATTTTTTTTCAGGACTCTTTTCAATTTACTTAATGCTTGAATTGGATTTGGTATGTGTTCTAAAACAAAAGATAAAAAAATATGATCAAAATATTCATCTCCAAATGGTAATTCGAATATATTGGCTTGCTGAAATACAACGTTTTCAATTCTGTTAGAATCAGCAATATTCCTTGCTTGATCAAGAAATTCCAATGATATATCTATTGAAATAAATTTTGAGTTTTTATTTTTTGGAGCAACGATTTTTGTTTGCGCACCTATGCCACATCCTGCTTCAAGTATTATAGAACCCTTTTCCCAAACAGAATCATAATGTAATAAATCTGCAAGAGAATCTGCCTGATCATGTAGCCTATTTGCTTCATCGTAAGAATATCCGTGAACATATTTATTCATATTATCAATGTAATAAATTATAGTATAAACAAAAAACCCCGCTACTGGGCGGGGCTTAATACGATACTAATTTTTTCACTTTTCTCCACTTGAAAAATCTTCCGTTTTAATTTTATTATTTTGTGCAGGATACATTGCAACACCTAGAGCAATTCCAACCCCAATCATATTTTCTGGTTTTTTCTTCATTTTATAAGATCCAAATTAACTAAAACTAAAGGGAATTACCACCCATCAGGTTATGAGCCCGACTTAAGTGCTTCTATTTTATATGTGCTGGATGGCGATTAGGCGCCGATTTATCTTTATAAAGTTTAATGGATTGCAGATATTAAAATGATGACATATACTTTATAAATTTAAAATGAGATTAATATGATAAAGATATCGAGAAAAATAAAGATAAAAACGGCAAGGAGCACCCAAATTAGTGAATCTCATAACCCCTATGCTGCGGCACTCGATGGATTAGTACTCGATGACCCGGTGGTTGCTTTTTTCGATTTTTGTCGCGAGCGGGAACAGATTCGGTTCCTTCGAGAGAGCGGTGCTCCTGCTCCGTGGACAGAGGACGCGATCTTTCAACAGGGACGCTTCCTGAACGTATTCCGAGAAGACGACCGTGGCAGCAAAGCCATCCTACGTTTTGCGAAACCCTTGACGGACGACCTGCCCGCCTTAATTCATGCCCTATTCTTCGCACGTTGGTGCAACCGACAAGAGACCCTGGACGCGCTATCACACAGCATCCTGGACGAACCCAGGCGGTTACGTCAAACCCTCGAGACCCTTCAACCCTGGTGCAACGTTACTGCTTACCCCGTGGAATCTGTGTGTTGGGAAGGTGTACTCTATTCGCGATTCGACGCAGCCACCACACTATTCAGGAAAATTAAGGAACCACTGACCCGGGCCATCACCGGGGCTGATGGTGATGTGATTCGGGCGACGCGCAATGTAAACGCGTTCTTTGGTATGCAAAACGACTTCCCTATTTTTATGGCCATCATCGACTTGGCTTGGTTTCGCCCGGACGTGATTGACCCGGCAAGCCATGTCCCCACGGGCATTGGTGCTGTTGCTTTCCTTGACCGGATCCAGAAGCACTTTGGTCTCGATAGCCACCAGCAGACGTGCGACCGCGTGATTGCGCTGCAAAGAGAATACTGGCCCGAAGCCAAGCGGGCCTTTCAGCCGATCGATGTTGAGTACCTCTCCTGCGAGTGCCGAAAATACTACAGCTACATCAATGGCACGAAACTGTTCGAAGGGAAAAACGTGTTTCGTGCAGGAAGATCCGCGGATAATCAATAAATCAGATCAAAAAATGCTCGTTTTTGAAAGGGCCACCACCCCAAAAACAAAAAACCCGCCTTTTATTATATAATAAGTAGAAATGAATCAATTCAAACATTCACCCTTTGGGTTATGAGCCCTACGGAAGTTCAAATTTAATTAGTTTACATTTGCCGGTGCCGTCGCAGCATACAGTCATCCATAACCACCAGTAAACCAGCTTTTTTCGCTAATCCAGCACCGTCATCATTGATCACTCCATCCTGCAGCCACAGTGCTTTTGCTTCCACCGTAACTGCGCTTTCCGCTATGGGCAGAACGTATTCTGAACGGCGAAAGACATTTACCACATCTATTGATTGTGGAATGTCCAGCAAAGAAGGGAAGGACTTCATACCGGCAATTTCATTATGACCGGGATTGACAGGAATAATGTTATAACCCTGCTCTTTCATGTACATGGCCACATAATGACTGGGCCGCTCAGGCTTAGGACTCATTCCCACCACAGCGATGGTCTCCATCTGGAAGATCTTTTTTATATCTTCTATAAAATTCATCTTTTGAACAAATTACCTAAGACGTAAGCCATAATCTTGGGGTTTTCTTTTAATCGGCGTAGAGAGTAGTCAAACCATTCTGGACCGAAAGGTACGTATTGTCTAACGGTGTAGCCCTTATCCAGCAAATGTTCCAGACGCCCACCCATTGGTACACCGTATAATACCTGAAACTCAAACCGGTCGGATGGGACCTGGGTAGATTCGATCCAGTCTTCGAGGTGATCAATTAATGGAATATCATGAGTCGCTATGGCAACAAATCCGTCACCGGACAGAATTTCTTTGGTGATATTAAAAAAATTGTCTTGAATCGCAGCCCTGTCTTTAAAGGCTATGGTTTCCGGTTCATCGTAAATGCCCTTGCACACCCTAGTGTTAAAGCCCGGCCTGTTTAACGTGCGGACATCTTCCAAAGACCGCTTCAGATAAGCTTGCAGTACGAGCCCCATATTTGGGTAATCAGAGACATAGTCCTGATACAGGTTAATCGAATCCTGCGTATAGGGTGAATTCTCCATATCGATCCGTAAGAAATTCCCATACAGTTGGGCCTGCTTGAGTATGCGCACCAGATTATCAGCTGCAATAGTTTTATCCAGGGCAAGACCAATGTGAGTTAGTTTTATGGAAATATTACAATCCAGGTTCTCATTGGCAATTACATCATAAAGGTCACAGTACTCCTGGGTAATATCTTCTGCTTCTGCAGCAGATTGAACGTGTTCTCCCAGTATATCCAGCGTGCAAGTGAAACCGCGGCCATTTACCTTTTTAACCACCAGCACTGTTTCTTCCACAGACTCCCCAGCGACGTAGGTTTTTGCGAAAGGTTGAATGGACCAGCGCGGTAGTATGCGGAGCATGGAAACGATACTGGAATTTATCCAAGACATAGTCTCTTAATTTAGGATATTGGCTGGAATGTTCCCAATCGCTTTACAGAAGGGAATTACAGGTAACTTTGGCTTGACTACCGAAAAGGCATTCCCCTAAATTCAACACTTGTTTTGAGCTGTAAGATTGATGTATCGAGACTTTGGAACCGTTCTGATTTTTGCGCTGCTAGGCATTGTTTTGGTATATATACCATTGTTGATTCAAAAGCTGGTAGCGCCCAGCCAGAAAACGCCGGATAAACTAGCCAATTACGAGTGTGGTGAAGAACCGGAAGGTTCCGCCTGGGTACAATTCAATATCCGGTTTTACATTATTGCGCTGATATTTTTGATTTTTGATGTGGAAGTGGTTTTTCTTTTCCCCTGGGCGATGGTATTCAAGGATCTGGGCTTACTAGCATTTGTAGAAATGGGAATTTTTCTCGTTGTGTTGCTTGTCGGGTTAGCCTACGTCTGGAAAAAAGGTGATCTCGACTGGGTGAAATACAACGTTAAATATGGTCGTGGCCGTTACCGTAGAAAAGTGCCGCAACCGGAAGGAGAAACAATTGGGAGTATTTGAAAATAAATTTCATGATAATGTAGTCATCGCCTCCTTGGATAAGCTATTGGGCTGGGCTAGATCAACATCGCCATGGTTTTTTCAATTTGGATTAGCATGCTGTGCGATTGAAATGATGGCCACGGCTGCCAGCCGCCATGACCTGATGCGGATTGGTATGATTCCCAGATCATCGCCCCGCCAGGCCGATGTAATGATCGTAGCCGGCACGGTAACCTTAAAAATGGCTTTGCGGGTCAAAAAATTGTATGAGCAGATGGCCAATCCAAAATACGTTATTTCCATGGGTAGTTGTGCCACGAGCGGTGGTCCCTACTGGCAGCATGGCTACCATGTGTTAAAAGGTGTGGATCTGGTTGTTCCAGTTGATGTATACATCCCTGGCTGTCCGCCCCGTCCCGAATCATTAATTGAAGGCCTGTTAAAACTACAGGAAAAGATACAGAGTGAACGACCGCTTACCCGGAAGACTGCATGACAGATAATCAGGAAATGCTGATACAGGAAGCTGTTGAAAAAGCGCTGCAGGGCGATATGGAAGCGGTTAACAATATTGAAGATCGCGTCACCCGTTCCAAGGCCAAGGCCGCCCTCGTGAAAGCCAAGCGCGAAGCAGCAAAAACTTCTGCTGAACCAAGTTCTGAAGAAAAATCTGAAGAATCCGCTGCAGAATCAAAGCCGGTGCCCCTATCTCTTAATCAAAAAATTGCTGGAATTATTGCCAGCCAATTCCCTGGAACCGTTGATGAAGAATCATCATCAGAAACGCATATACAATTGCAACCGGCAAAGTGGTTTGATATTGCCCAATATTTGCGCGATGATCCAGCCTGTTTATTTGATTCGCTGCAGTGTGTTACTGGAGTGGATCTGGGCGAAGAATCTGAGCTGGAAGTTCGGTATAACCTGCATTCCATGACCCACCGTCACGCTATTGAGATCAGGATCGAGTGTGCACGCAACAATCCAAAGGTGCCTTCAGTGGAAACGGTTTGGCACATTGGCGATTGGTTCGAGCGGGAAACGTACGATATGTTTGGAATTGAATTTGAAGGTCACCGTGATCTACGCCGTATCCTGCTGCCTGACGACTGGGAAGGTTGGCCATTGCGCAAGGATTATGAGGTCCAGGAAACATACCACGGTATTGTGGTACCGAAAGTGAAAGAAGGATGGGAGTAGTACAAGGCGACCAGATGGTCCTGAATATTGGCCCCCAGCATCCCAGTACGCACGGTGTACTGAGGCTGAAGGTGGTAACCGATGGAGAAATTGTTTCTGATATCACCCCGATCATTGGTTATCTGCATCGCTGCTTTGAGAAACATTGTGAGAACTCAACCTATGAACAAGTAATTCCATACACCGACCGGTGCGACTATATCGCGTCGATGAACAATAATTTTGGTTACGTGGTTGCCATGGAAGAATTGATGGAAATAAAGGTACCAGAACGGGTAGAATACATCCGAGTTATCATGGCCGAACTGAATCGCATCGCCAGTCATCTCCTGGCACTAGGTACCTATGGTTTGGACGTGGGGGCTTTTACACCGTTTTTATACATGTTTCGTGATCGTGAGCGTATTCTGGATATTTTTGAACTAACCTGCGGCGCAAGACTCCTTTATAACTACATGTGGATTGGCGGCGTATCCCATGACCTGCCCGTTGGTTTTGTTGAAACAGTATATAATTTTTTGGATTATTTTGAGCCAAAAGTCCAAGAATACAATGATATTCTTACCTATAATAAAATTTTTGTTGAACGTACGGCCGATGTAGGTGTTCTCCTGCCGGAAGTGGCAATCAGTTTTGGTGTGAGCGGTCCAAATCTTCGTGGCTCGGGAGT
>Ga0208568_1000772_pt1 | contig 11408 bp, 13 predicted proteins | sample DeeseametaMP2969_FD_184165 | JGI IMG/M metagenome (GOLD analysis project Ga0208568, IMG submission 184165) | Marine microbial communities from the Deep Atlantic Ocean - MP2969 (SPAdes) | ecosystem: Environmental > Aquatic > Marine > Oceanic | place: South of Funchal, North Atlantic Ocean... | reverse complement strand
ATAATTAAGTTTTTCATTTCTATTCCTTTTGTTGGGTTGGTTATTTTTAATTTTTGTTCTGTATTAAAGACTTCCGTCGAAGTGTTGTTCTGGATAATTGACTTCTAAATAATCTCCGAATGCCGATTGCACACCCTCTGCGGAAATTTCATTCATTATTCTTTTACACTCAATATGACTAATATAGTTCGTGTTCTGTAATTTAATCTTTGCGGTATATAGTGGTCCCCGGCCAGTGGTAATCATTGTTACCTCTACACTTTCTATTAAGTAAGATTTCTCCTGTGCCAAAAAGGTTTGATCCTCGTAAAATTCATTCTTCAAAATGACCCCACAATCGGTATGGTGATTAAGAATCTGGCGACCTCGAGGACCACCGTACTTAAATGCCTTTAGAGCTGTATTCGCTTCAATTGTAAAGTCTTCGGTAACTTTAACTGTTCCGCCTATAAGGTTTTTAACGTTTCCTGTCACTGCAGAAGCACTTAAAGAGCCGATAAGAGTTGTCATAGTTAAGATTGATGTTAGTAGCTTTTTCATTTTTAAATCCTTTGTTTCGGTTTGATGAAAAAGGTTTTATCAAGAATTGCTGCGCTGCGGTAGGGTGTGGCCGCCTTTGTGTGGACAAGTATGGGGACACGGGTAATTTTTACGATTTTTTTAAGGTAAGTTCTTGAAAAAAGGCAAAAAAAAAGCCTTCTGGGTTAAAGAAGGCTTTTTAGTTTTAAATGGCTGGGGTACGCGGGCTCGAACCGCGGACAAATAGATTAACAGTCTACTGCTCTACCAACTGAGCTATACCCCATTAAAACCGTACCAACATTTATAATTTCTAATTATCTAACTGTCCAGCTCTTTTTTGTGGATAAGGTATTAAAATATTGTGCAAATTTGTTGAGTTTTTAACTCAAGTTTTGAGAAGTTTTAACCGATAACCCTAAAAAAGGAGCTCCATGCTTGGTCCTATGGGGGCAGTGGTCATGTCAGTGCTTAAAGTCATGACCCCCGCCGAAATAGAAAGATATTCACAGGGCAGAGAAGCTGAAACCGAAGAGGTTTCAAAAATAGCCGCTGGTGCGGAGTCTCTAGGCTCCGGAAGCATGGAATCGTCATTTAACCACCAAAAACAAGACCAGAATAAAAAAGATTGGAAACCTCCCAACGATCCTGAAAAGGAGTTTGGAGAAGCAAAGATTATTCCGATAAGGCCGCCTCCAGAGGAGTCGGCTCCCGTAGAGTCTGAGCCTGAAAGTGAGTTAGAGGAGATGGGAATTATCTCCGGTGAAAAACAGCACGCTATAAAAGAGGCCGCAAGTGCTAGGGAAAAGTCAGAGCAAGACTCTGCAACAATCTTTTTAATTAAAGAGCGCCAAAGGTTAAAGAAGGTAAAGCACAGACTTAACACGAATGAGGCCTTTAAAACATATGAGGTCAGTTCTAGTATTGAGTTTTTTAAGCCCGAGCCTGAGGTGGACTTGGATAATCCAGATAAAGAAGACGCAATTGGCTCAAGAGGTATTCTAATTAATAAGAAGCACTATTAGAGCTCTATTGCGTGGACTTTCCCTTTAGTATTCAAAGTCAGTTCATTTTTAAATTCTGGGGTTAGATAAAGAGCATCATCTTTATCTAACCCATATACAAGCTGGGCCGAAAAGTCGTAGTCCTCACTCTTAAGTTCAATTAAATAAGGCCTTGTTTCACCTAAACCTTCTGAAAATTTAATCTCTTTCAGTAAACGGTTCTTGATTGGCCTAATTTCTTTTAGATCACATCTATAGTGTGGGCCTCCGTCAAATGGATCTACCTCATTAATGTATTTAAAACCAATCTTTTCTAGCATTGCTTTTACTGGCAAGGTGTCTTGGCCAACATTTCCAACAGCATTTCTAGCTTCCATAGGCAATAAGGTCATATATATATTCTCTGACGGAAATAAGTTGAGGATAAACTCTTTATTGTTTCTACTTAATATGTCTGCTTCATCGTACTCCATTGCCATAAATCTTCTGCCAATCGCTTCCCACAGGGGTGCTTTCCCCTCTTGATCAAAAGGAGGCATCAGTTCTGAGTGAACTTCTTTTTTAAAACGTTTAGGATGCATGGCCATGTAAAGAAAGCGAACAAAAGAAATTTGTTTGCCAAGCTTCTCCCCAGTTCCTCTGTATTCGGGATGTATGACAAGGCCTCCAATTTCTGTAGGCCCATCTGTTTCCAAACCGAGTTTGAGTTTCCCGTGAGTAAAACCCGTGTTTATGGTTTCGGAATATTTCCTTTCTTGGGAAACTCGTAAGAAGAAGTGGGGCTCATTTTCTGTTCCGTGTTGGGCGTGAATCATCGAGACGCCAACAACCTTTTTGGATTTATGGTCTTCGAGAACAAAAATATAATAGTTCTCTGAAAGATCTTTACTGGGGGACTTAAAGCTTCTCTCGGATTTTATGATCTTTTGCTCGATCATGTTTTTATTGTGTGGCAAATTTATAAATGTCACCTTTGAGCTAAGTTCATACAAGTCTTCTAGATCAGCCAAGGTTGCATTTCGTAGTAGGTACATCTATTTATTCTCCAAACTTCCAAGCTTTTTGATTATTTCTTTTACCTGTTCATCGTAGATACTGATTGGCAGGCATAGGTCTGTGCTATCTTCCTTAAAGTTTTTGTCATCAACAAATAATCCTAATAAGAAGAGTTCTTCTTTTTTTATTTTAAAAGGAGCTTGGACGTAAAGACCGTTTACACTCCACTGAGTTTCCTCTTTTATAATATTTTCGATTGCTGAAATTCTGCCCTTACCGTTATTTAAAGCTATATGTTGGTAAAAGTCTAAAAACTCTAACAAACCAGATGGAACGGGTACTGGGCTTAGCTTATCCAGTAACGTTGATTTGCTGCTAAGTGCCAAGCATATATCACTACTCCAGGCTAGGAGTTGTAGATCTTTATTAGCCTTGGTTAAAATTTGGCCATTGTCATACCAAGTGGACTGGGTTGGGCTAACTTTCACTATCTTTAAAAATTCAAAGTCCAGGGATTTAATTAGGGGATGCCCTTTAATCTCTTCTAAGCTTGCAGCCTTTGAAGATTCTGAAAAAAGCAGTATAGGATGGTTTTTTGGTAAAACTCCCTTAGAGCTAGGCATTCGCAAATCATAGGCAAAAGATCCACTGTCAAATTCAATTATTGGCCCATGCCCGTCAACTATTGTGGAGCTAGTTATTGGAGCTACCTGTTTTGTGGCGATTGATCGCTTTTTCAAAAGCGTTTGGGTAAATATGTCTTTTTTATTTAAGCTTTCCACTAAATTATCCTTCCTTGATTTATACCCGAGGTTGATAATAAAATCTATAAACAGATCTCCCCCTAAGATGGATTGCTATGAAAGTACAAGAAAAATACAAATCACTATTTGAAGATGGAAAATATAAAGATGCTATTGATCATTTAAAAGAGCATGAAAAAAACTTTGACCCATCTATCTTTCACTACAATCTTGGGGTGAATTACGCTCTGGTCAATGAGTTGCCACTATCGCGATATCACTTAGAAAAGGCAGAAGCACTTGGCTTTAAATCAATTAAGACTATGGAAAGCTTAGAGAAGGTTAAGGAAGAGCTTGGGGTGGTTGGAGTTGAGACTAAAAGCTCATTTAGTGAACAAGTAACGTCGTTTGCTCTAGATTCTTCCATTGCTACCGGCGCTAATATATCTTTGTTATTGCTTTTGTTCTTTTTGATAAAGTTTAAATCTATTAAGAACTACTGGTTAAGGGGCGTGATTGCTATTTTTTGTACATTTCCCTTTGTAGGACAGTTCTATATAAAGAATAACTATACTCAGGCAATAGCAATTGAGAAGCTGGACGTCCTGAGAGGGCCATCTGCTATATTTGAGCAGACACAAGAAATTGTTCCTGGAATGAGCTTTATTCTGTCTAAAAAAATTGAAGGGTGGATCTATATTTATTCGCCCCAATCACATAGAGGTTGGGTGAAAAACAAGGGTTATAGAAAATTATGAGCTACGAAAGTGAAATCAAAGAAAAGACTGGAACCAATTCATTTGGTGATGATAGGCTCAATATCCCTGTGTTGAAGTATTTCTGGCAGGCGAGTCCCTTGTCTGGTGCAAGAAGCAAGGGAGTTCATAACTTCCTTAGAAAGGTGCGTGTTCTTGATAATTTTACAGACTATGAACTAAGAAGGTTTTCAAAGTTCTTACACTTAAGAAGCTTTCACGCTGGCGAGAAAATTTTTCTAGAAGGATCTGGAGGCTTTGGCTTCTACTTAATCTATTCTGGAAATGTAGATATTATCTCTGGTGGAATAGGGGATGACCAGGGCCAGATCATTACAACCCTTGGAGAAGGGGAGTACTTTGGGGAGCTGGCACTGCTAGAGGAAAGAAGTGTAAGAAACGCGACAGCACAAGCAAAGAATCAAGTAACACTATTGGCCTTCTTCAAGCCTGATTTGGACGAACTTACAGAGAGGTACCCAGTGGTGGCCTCCAAGCTTCTGCGATCAGTCTCTCTTATCGTTTCAAGAAGATTTAAAGCGGTTGCCAACGAGTTAAAAGTACTAAAAGAAAAACTAAAGGTTGTGGAAAGTGAATCAAAGCAAAAGGCTAAGTAATAGGCTTCTAAAGAATATCTTCTTCTTTGGAATAACACTCTCAATCGGAGTGGTTCTTTTCGCTTTACCTAGAATACTGATACCTTTTGGCATCGCATACATCCTTTCTCTAATGGTTAGACCATTAGTAAACGTATTTTATAGCTCGAACTTCCAAAAAAAGACCTTTGCTGTCCTTCTAACCGTTTTATTTATTTTTGCTTTTATATATCCAGTAGTAACAGGCGTGAGTTCTATAGGGGATGAGGCACATAAATTGGAATTCTATCTCCCTAGAGCTGAATCTTACCTTAGACAGCAGTACCTTGAATTTAAAGATGTGGTGTTCCAAAGACTCAATTACGAAATAAAGGTTAATCCTGTTGATGAGCTGGTTAGAATAGGACAAGAATACACTCAGTCTCTTTTTATCTATTTACCTAAACTTCTAGGCTCCCTACTTGAGTGGGGTTTAATAATTCCTCTGTTTCTTGTGTTTATTCTAAAAGATGGAAGAAAGCTAAGATTTAGCTATATAAAAATTATTCCAAACCACATGGTGGAGAAGGCTTATTACTTCTTTCATCAATTTAACACTAAGTTTGGGGATTATATATTTGCGAAATTTGTGGAGGCAGCAATAGTTGGAACTGTCATTACAACAGGGCTATTAATTATCGAGTTTCCGTTCGCACTTTTATTAGGACTATTTGCCGCAATTACTAATATTCTTCCTTATATTGGGCCGTTACTTGGATTTATACCAGCTTTAATTGTTGGGTTAGTTGATCAAAGCCCTGCACTAGGCCAGATGACCCTGCTTTATTTAATAGCAAACATCATTGATTTAGCGCTGGTTTTCCCAATCTTGGTTTCTAAAATTGTAAATCTCCACCCTATGGTAGTTGTGGTGAGCGTCATTTTAGGCTCACAGGTCGCAGGTATTGTTGGGATGATTGTTTCAATTCCACTCGCAGCATTTCTGAAGCTGTTCTTTGTTGAGATTTACAATGAACTCTATGCAAACCCATCAGCGAAATGATTTTGACTCATTCATGTTAAAAATGATATTTATAAGGCTATGAAATTCTTATCTATAACCATTATGGCCTTGATATTAGCTTGTTCCACAGAGAAACCCAAAGGCAAAACTGAGGCGGAAGTACTTTTCAAAGAGGCCAAAGCGATGATGGAAGATGGCCGCTATCTCTTGGCCACAGAAAAACTTAACCAGTTAAAAAATCAGTACCCGTACAGTTTTTATGCAACACCTTCTGAATTGATGCTTGCTGATATTCTTTATAAGCAAGAAAATTATGTTGAAGCCGCAGCCTCTTATTTGTTGTTTAAAGAGTTTCATCCAAAGCATGAAAAAATAGCTTATGTTATTTATAAAATTGCAGAGTCATATTACGAACAAATCCCAGAAACATATGACAGGGATCTTCAACCGGCCTTCGAGGCAATAAAGTACTATAATGATTTGCTTTTAAGGTTTCCAAGTTCAAACTATTCCAAGCAGGCCGAGTCTAAAATTAAAGAAGCTCAAGAAATGATAAGGCTTAAAGAGAAATACATCGCCGACTTCTACTTCAAAACCGAAGTCTATGATGCAGCTCGCTGGAGATACCTTAATATTTTAGAGAACTTTAAGGAAAAAGAGTTGGTCGGACACGCTATGAAGAGGGTAATTTTAAGTTCCTACAACCTTAAGGAATATGATAAGTGCGGGCTTTACGGTAAAAAATTTGAGGCATCACTTTCAAAAAGCGACTCTGAGATTTCTTCAATTATAAAAACATGTATTAAAGAACTAAATAAATAGTTAAAGAGGCCAATTTGGAAAATAAACACGAACAACAACTACTGTCCCAGGGCAAAGAAATGTTCCAAAAGAACGCCCTTTCAAAAGCTCAAAAGTTCTTTGAAGAAGCTCTTGAAATCAATCCAGAGTCAACAGATGCATACTTTTTTATTGGCAATATATTTCATATCAAGGGACAACTGGGTAAAGCTGTTAAAGCATTTAATAAAGTGGTTGAGTTAGATCCAAACCACACTGACGCAGCAATAAGCCTATCAGTGATTCTCAACGATATTGGAAAGTATGAACAGGCCAAGGATATTTTTGAAAAGGCCAATGAAAAGGTAAAAAAAGAATCGACTGGTGTTCAAGATCCTCATATAAACAAAAAATTTGCTCAGAAACACTACGAAATTGCAGAAATGTATTTTTCATACAATCGTTATGATGAAAGTTTGTTTGAATATAATAAAGCAAGCAAGCTTGACCCGGAGAACCTTGAGGCAAGTATAAAAATTGCAAAGGTTTATTCCAAAAAGGGTTATGTTTCAAAAGCTATTGAGGTTTTGAGAAAGCTGAAATCTGAAAACCCATCTTATACTCCGGCAAGGGTGGCATTAGGACTTCTTCATTATGGAACGGGAAATGTTTTGGAAGCTCAAACAGAATGGCAAAATGCTCTAGCAAAAGACCCAGGAAATGAAGAGCTACAAATGTATTTAAACCTATCTAAGAGTGCCACGGAAACAAACCTATCGACCTAAAAGAAATGAAATTAAAGAAATAAAAAAGCCTCCGATTGGAGGCTTTTTTTATTGATGAGAGATATTTTTAAGATTTAAGCTTCGTTTCTGTTTTCTCTTTTTGGAGAAACGGTTGTTTCAACATTTGTCTCTTCTTTCGCACTAATAGTTTGTGGTTCAGCAACAGTTGTTCTTTTAGAGTCGTCTGAAGAGTAAGATACGATATAACTTTTTAGATCTTTGTACATCTCGTACTTCACAGAAAGTTTGCTGTCTTGAAGAACGATTTGTTTAGCAACCTTTTTCTTGTTATTGATAACAATCGGAGCCTTAAGGTTGGCGGACATTTCAGTGATATTAGAAGGTATTGTTAGAATGCTATAAATTTTAGCATCAGATAAAGCTTCTAGATCAACGCTTGCCATGTCAGCTGGCAAAAGCTTCGCTACGTAATCAGGCTTAAAAATTTTAGGTTCAATGATTGGGAAGGCGATCTCAGAGTCCTCGATAGATTGCATCCATAGGATTAGAGTGCTGTCACCCGGGTCGACTACGAAAAATTGCTTTAATTTTTCAAACCCTAAAACACCTTCTGAGAAAGTGATAATATCTTCTTTATTGACTTGCAGTTCACCAAATCTAGTTGTGTTAACCTTCACGTATCCCTCCGAATCAAATAGCAGGTAGTCTAATTCCTACCTTTTACGATGGTATCAGTCAATTATATTGATCCGCAAGCGGGAAATTAATTCTTCTTCAAATCTTCGCTTAGACGCGATAAGTCGGAAGGTGTTGATTTTGCAGCTTCAGTATTTTGGTCCTGGATGGCCTGGTATACTTCTTCTCTGTGTATTTTTGTCTCTTTTGGAGCTTTGATGCCTAAACGAACTTGCTTGCCTTTGATTTGTACAACGACAATTTTTATATGATCATCAATGGCTATGCTTTCTCCAAGCTTCCTTGTTAGAACTAGCATTAGGTATTCCTCTTAACTAACTAAGTTGGTTTCCTTCAATTGGATGTTTGATATATTATCGCATTATTAAAAATGCAAGTTATTTATTATTTCCTAAAGCACCTCTAGTAAAACTTACACGGTCATTTAGGTGGTTTCTAATCACCACTTCTTGGCCGTTTAAGGAGAGTTTTGCTTAATTAAGTCACTGTTATTTGGAAGGTTCTAATGTAAAGCTTATTGAAGTGGGTTGCTTACAACTGAAATATTCCTATAAATTTAAGTGAAAATTTAGCTTTACCTCAAAAAGTCCATCAAAGATTTGTTCATCAACTGAGCACTTGCTTTATAAGTTGCTTCTAAGGTGCTCTGTTGACGCGTGAGGTCGGTGAATAGCTCTGCGACATCAGCATCTTCAATTTTACTTTTGTATTCTGCGTTAAGTAACTTTGTCTTTTCTATATTTTCAAAAGCGTTGTCTATTGAATTTATTGTGGAGCCTATCGTTGTTCGAATTTGAACAAGCTTATCCATATCTTTGTCTATAACTGGTAAAAGACCCTGAATTATTTCGGGGTTATTTGTGTTTAAGGCATCTTCCAAGGCCTGAATATGTTGGATAATGTTTCTTTGAGCCTTCTCGGTTGTGATTTGGTCCTCAGAGGCTAAAGTTCTGTTTACTTCAAACTTAGGTTCTTCTACTTCTTCACCATTAATCTTAGGTGCAGGTGGAAGCTTTGGCTCTCTATCGGCCATTTTAGTTTCCCCGTCAGGGAAAAAAACTTCTTGTCCACTAAAAGATATTGGAACAAAAAAGTCTTTGCTCACCTCAATATTTGTTGTTTTGTCATCGCCTAGAAACTTTCCATTCTCATCAAATGGCTTGGTTAAGTTCTTGTGGCCAGCGAAGATGTACTTGTTACCCATTCTTCGGTTGCCAATACTTATCATTTGTTTTTTTAGTTGTTCGACTTCCTTGGCAACACTCTTTCTAATGTCTGCATCATAGAAGTTTGAGGCCTGACCAATAGCAAGCTCTTTTGCTTTGGACAAAATATTTGTGAGCTCTTCAACAGCATTCTCGGTAAAAGCTAACTGTGCTTTGGCAAAGCTGATATTTCTCCCAAATTGTTCATTGTCTATATCTTGTGATCGGATTGACAGAAGTTCAGTGTTTCCTATCGGATCGTCCGAGGGCTTTTGGACACGTTTAAGGTTTGATCCTTTAAGTTGAAGATCTTCAAGTCTAGACTTAGTTTTTCCAACAGCGTGGTTTATTGCGTGAAAAGAACTTTGTTCGGAAACTCTAGTCATCTAATCACCTCATCATTCCTAAAACACTATCAAACATTTCATCAGCAGCTTTTATAACTCTAGCACTGGCATCATATGAGTGTTGATATTTAACGAGGTTGGCCGTCTCCTCATCTAGAGAGACGCCAGAAATACGCTGTTTTATAGACTTTGCCTGGGCAAGTATGCCGGCAGTTTGTTCTGTATCGATTTTAGTTTTAGCTGTTGTAAGGCCGATCTTCCCAACAGCCTTGAGATAACCCTCTTCTAGAGTTGTATCACCTTTTCCAAGTACTTTCTCGTGTTGAAGCTTGGAAATCGCGATTGCCACTCTGTTATCTCCTGGAGCATTTGGAGCTAGGGCCGTTGAAATGTTATTTAGATCACCTTTAATTTCGTCGGCCAATTCAATATATTCAGCTGCTCTATCTTTGGCCAGGGGCTCCTTAAAGAAATTTATACCGGTTACAACCCCCGCACTTCCGTCATTAATGACGTTGCCGTTTTGATCTGTAGGAAGCTCTTTATTGGCAAAACCCCTTCTATGAACAGCATTCGTTGATTTTGCAAGCCCGTGTGCTAGTTCATCAAGTTCACCTCTAAGAAACTCAATGTCTTCGTTTCTGGTTTTAACTAAGGCTGAAAGTTTTCCTTTTTTAAGGTTGTCTGAGATCGATAGGTTGGTTTGTGCTTCGAAGAAGATATCGACTTTTCCCTCGGAATCTCTTCCATTTCCACTAGTACCCATTACTTTGCCGGCCTTAAGCCTGTTAACAGCTCCACCTGCAACCAAAGAACCTGTATTGGCAATATTTACAACATACTGACCTTTCTCATCTTCATATGTGTTCACACTAAAATATTCAGAAAGTAGGCGAGTTGCCTCATCTCTCTGATCGCGCAGGTCACCAGTTTCCCCGCCAGCATTTTCCAAGCGAATGATCTCTTTATTTAGATAGGCGATCTTTTCAGCTGATTGATTTATGTCTTCAATTGAACGGCTTAGCTTTGTATCAATACCTTCTTTAACCCTTGTTATCGATTCGTTTATTCTATGAAAATCTTTGACCACAAGTTGGGCATTGTCCCTCACCATTGTTCTTACAACTTCATTTTCCGGTTGGTTGGCAAGTTCTCTGAAAGCGTTGAAGAAGCGGTTTAAAATTTTGTTCATCCCTTCACTATTTATTTCATTAAAGATCTCTTCAACTTGTGTAAGCTGGTCTGTCCTTTCTTTATTAAATTCGTGATTTGAGATTGAGTTGTTAAGCTTCTTTTCAGCAAGAGCGTCGTGGGTTCTCTTAATGCTTCGAATGTTTACACCACTACCTACGACATAATCACCTTCGGAAATCGGTGTTCCAGACTCAGTGGTGACCCGCTGGCGAGAGTAGTTTTCATTGTTTGCATTGGCGATATTGTGCGACGTAGTCGCCATGGACTTCTTTGAAGTGGATAGGGCTGAATGTCCAATACTAAATAAGTCGGAACCCAATGCTATTCCTTATTTGCTTAAAGTGCTACGTGTTACCCCGTTGGAGCCGTAGGTTTTAAATTGTTTTTTTCCTCCAGAGAAACTCTCTTTCAGTTCTCTTAGAGATATAAGGGCCTTGTTTAAAAAGACCTGGTTTTTCTTGTTTTGTGCCTGAACTTTTTCAACAATATCGATGAGAATAAGGTTAAGCTTCTCTATTCTTTCGGCATTGTTGTGTTGACCATTGGTTTTTAAGAACTCAACCAAGGTGTTGACCTTGAAAATGTTGGCGTCTTCCCATTGTGCATTCAATTCTTTGACAAGCGCTTGGCGTTGTTTGTCGAGCTTCTCAATATCTTTAATCACAATACTTTTCTGCTCAATAGACTCGTCAAGCTCGTCCATGTCGCTTGCAAGCAAGTGGGTGTACTCATCACAAGTCAGTTCAAATAGCCTTGTATGAAGAGAGCATTGTTCTTGCCAAAGGTCAGCAATTGCCTCTGATTGAAGTTGCAATTTTAATTCT
>Ga0208568_1000767_pt1 | contig 11443 bp, 10 predicted proteins | sample DeeseametaMP2969_FD_184165 | JGI IMG/M metagenome (GOLD analysis project Ga0208568, IMG submission 184165) | Marine microbial communities from the Deep Atlantic Ocean - MP2969 (SPAdes) | ecosystem: Environmental > Aquatic > Marine > Oceanic | place: South of Funchal, North Atlantic Ocean... | reverse complement strand
TTTGCCGAGCCGTCTGGTCGAGGTGCGAATGAAGCGTAAACGTTCATGCCATCTGGCAATCCCATGCCTACAGACCATTCAAGATCAGTAGCATTACCAGCTCCATTAACTGTTCGTGCTCCTGTTGTTAGACCGGTACCATCTGTTTCTTCCCAAGCAGTTGGCATCATATCATCGATACGATCTAGACCAGTTCCTGCACCTTCATCATAGGTAAATGTACCTAAACTTGGCGTGGTAAGTGCTATAGCAGAAGCAGAATATCCACCCTTGTTCGTGTGTGCAATTGTTACTTTAAACGTACTTCCGTTATCAAGTTCACCATTACCGGTAAACGTCAGAGCCGTTGTCATACCTAACGGGTTACCAACAACTTGATCACTCAAAGAGGTATACGATGCCGAAGCGCTACCGGTCACATCCATTGAGCCTGCATTTGCAGCTGCAACAGATGCCAGAGATCCGCACAATGCAGATACTCCTATTTTTGTTAATTTATTCATTGTTTCTCCTTATTAATTTATTGATTCATATGAATGATGCAAAAATAACACTGAAAAATGTAAAAAAAATCAAAAAAGTGTTGAAATACATATATTGTTATAATTTGTTGCATATTTATCACAGTATGATCTGATTGAGCTTAAAACACGCATTTTAATTAACTTTTTTGTACCTTTTATTAGTAATTTCCAAGCGAAAGTTAATGTAATAAATTAGGTTAATGAAATTTTTAAATCACATTCAAAAAAATATTTTTTATATATCGGCTGCGATCGCCTTTTTGGTTTCCTTAAATTCTTGTGGAATTTGGGACCCGGCCGACGCTAGAAAAGTCTCACCCAATGCTCAAGAAAGAGTGAAAAAAAATCTTGAAGAAGGTAGGGGTATAACACTGGGTGGAGCGTTGGGTGGTGGAAGTAAAACCAATTATCAGTTCGCCAGTTCTAATCCTATGTGGCGAGCCACGTTAGAAATACTCGATTTTTTACCACTAGCTAACGTCGATTATTCGGGCGGAATTATCACTACCGATTGGTATAACGAAGGAACGGCATCGGATGAATCAATTAAAATTACAATAAGATTTTTATCAAATGAAATAAGAGCTGATGGAATTAAAGTAATTGTGCACAAAAAAAAATGTAATATTAAACAAAAATGTATAGTTAAAAAAATATCGAGTGCTCTGGAATATGAGCTTCAAGTCGCTATTCTTAAAAAGGCAGCAATTTTTGAAAAAGAATATAGAAGAAAAACAAGAAAAAAGAGACCCGATCTTAAACCTTAAATAGCCTATATTTTCAAAATAAATGAAAATTTAGTTTTTTACGATTCATGGAAAGATACAATATAAAAAATGTTGAAAAAAAATGGCAAGATTTTTGGTCCGAAAAAAAAACTAATGTTGTTAATGTTGATAAAAAGAAAAAAAAATTTTACTGCCTAGAAATGTTTCCTTACCCATCTGGTAAAATTCATATGGGACATGTCCGCAATTATACAATCGGAGATGTATTAGCTCGATATAAGAAACTTAGAGGTTTTAATGTTTTACATCCAATGGGTTGGGACTCATTTGGATTGCCTGCAGAAAACGCTGCTCGCGAAAATAATCTTCATCCTAAAGATTGGACTAAAAAAAATATAGAAACTATGAAAAAACAATTAAAACTACTTGGCCTTTCACTGGACTGGGATAGAGAAATATCAACTTGTGATCCTGAATATTACAAACATCAACAAGAATTTTTTTTGGAATTATTTGAAAAAGACTTAGTTTACAAAAAAGATACTTATGTAAATTGGGATCCTGCTGAACAAACTGTTTTAGCTAATGAACAGGTGATTAATGGAAAAGGCTGGCGTTCAGGTACTGTAGTAGAAAGAAAAAAACTTTCTCAGTGGTTTTTTAATATCAAAAAATTTTCACAAAGTTTATTAGACGAACTTCAAAACTTAAAAAATTGGCCGGAAAAAGTTAAACTGATGCAAAAAAATTGGATAGGTAAATCTTACGGTTGTGAAATAAATTTTCAAATCGATAAGAAGAACAAATCCGATAAAATAAAAGTTTTTACAACAAGGCCGGATACCATATTTGGCGCTTCTTTTATTGCGCTTTCGATTGACCACCCAATTGCAAAAAATTTTGAAGGGAGTAAAGGCTTTCTTTCCTTTAAATCGGAATGTTCAAAAATGGGAACAACGGAAGAGGCATTGGCTAATGCTGAAAAAATTGGCTTTAATACTGACTTATTTGCAATTCATCCTTTAAAGAATAAAATTAAGCTTCCAGTTTATATTGCAAACTTTGTTTTAATGGACTATGGAACGGGAGCAATATTCGGTTGTCCAGCACACGATCAACGAGATTTAGATTTTGCAAACAAATACAAGCTTAAAGTATTACCAGTAGTTAAACCAAAGAACATGGATGCTACTAAATTTGTTATTAAAAACGAAGCTTTTATTGGAGATGGAATATTATTTAATTCCGATTTTTTAAACAATCTTACAGTGAATAAGGCTATAGAAAAAATTATTAAAGTAATTACTAAAAAAAAATTAGGAAAAAAAAAAATTACATTTCGCCTTAAAGATTGGGGTGTATCTAGACAGAGATATTGGGGCTGTCCAATTCCAATAGTATACAATGGCAAGGGACAAGCATTCCCTGTTAAAAAAAAAGATTTACCCGTATTATTACCCAAAGATGTAAATCTTCATATAACAGGAAACCCATTAGAAAAGCACCCTACTTGGAAATTTACCAAACTTTCTTCAGGAGAAAAAGCTATTAGAGAAACAGATACCCTTGATACCTTTGTAGATTCTTCTTGGTATTTTTTAAGATTTTGTTCACCAAAAAATAAAAAATATGGTTATGAAATAAACGATCTTAAATATTGGATGCCTGTTGACCAATATATTGGAGGAGTGGAACATGCAATTCTACATTTGCTTTACTCTAGATTTTTTATGAGAGCATTATCATATAATAATAAAAAATTTAATTATATTGAACCATTTAAAAGCCTATTTACTCAAGGAATGGTTTGTCACGAAACTTATAAAAATGAAGAGAACCAATGGTTATATCCAGATGAAGTTGAAAAAAATTCTGATGGAAATTGGATCGCAAAAAAAGATAAAAAAAAGATTGTGTTAGGACCCTCTGAGTCAATGTCTAAATCAAGAAAAAATATAGTAGATCCAGAAGAAATGATTAGTGTCTACGGAGCAGATTCAATTAGATGGTTTATGTTGTCAGATAGCCCGCCAGAAAGAGACGTTCAATGGTCACTGGAGGGGGTTTCTGCTGCTTTTAAATTTATTCAAAAACTTTGGAAAATGAATAATGAAATTTTGAATAAAAAAGATTCAACATCAAAATCTGAAGATATCGAGCTACAAATAGCTGTGAATAAGACTGTTTATAACGTAACCCATAACTTAGAAAATTTTCAATATAACGTCGTAATAGCTAATATACATGAAATATACAATTTGCTTTACCATCATGTTATTAATAACAAAACGTCAAATAAAACTTTAAAAAATGAATGGGAAAAAATAATAATGTTATTAATGCCACTTGTTCCACATTTGGCTCATGAATGCTGTGAAAAAATAAATAAAAAATACTATTGGCCAAAATATGATTCTAAATTACTTAAAGAGGAAAATTGTACAATCGTTGTACAGGTGGACGGAAGAAAAAGAGGTATATTAGAAATGCCAATAAATGCAAAAGAAACAATGGTTATAAAAAAATCAAAAGAAATTGATAATGTTTCAAAATATGTAGAAAATACTGCAAAAATAATAAAAAATATTTATATTAAAAATAAATTAGTAAATTTCATAACAAAAAAATGAAAAAAGTAATTTATCCAATTTTCTCATTTATTCTACTGCTTTTTATCAATGGGTGCGCTGGATACGAACCAATTTTTGGTTCAACAAATTTACAATTTGAAATTGCTGATTATTCAATAGAGGGTAATAAAATATTGGGAAATAAAATTTATTCTAAATTATACAGTTTATCTAAATCTAAAAAGGATGATCAAAATTTAAGAAGAGTTGATCTTGTAATTAAGGTATCAAAAGATAAAAATGTAACAACTAAGGATAGTGCTGGAAAAATTTTACAATACAAAATTACTTTAAATACAGATATTAAAGTAACGGATTTTATAACTAAAGATAAAATATTAAATCAAATCTTTGTTTCTTCACTAATCTACAAGGTACAAGATAAATACTCTGATACAGTTGATTTAGAAAATAGGTCCATTGAAGACCTCTTAAACAAAACATACCAAGAGTTAGTAACCAGACTTGCACAAAATTTATAATAAAGTGATCTTAAAAAGTTACGAAATACAAAGAAATCCGTCGAACCTCTTAAAATATAATGTGTTTTTATTATATGGTGAAAATAGTGGATTAAAAAAAGATATTAGGGAATCCATTAAAACAGTAGTGAGTCAGCAAGATGCTAATATAGAACTTTTGTCACTATACGAAAATGACATAATTGATAATGAAGAAAATTTTTATAATTCTATTTATTCAGGATCGTTATTTAGTAATAAAAAAATAATTACCATTAATAACGGGACAGATAAAATAATTAAACAAGTAAATGATATCGTAGATAGATACCCTGAAAATGTATTTTTAATAATTTTTGCTGAGGTATTAGAAAAAAAATCTAAATTAAGAAATTTTTTTGAAACAAATTTAAAAACCCTATGTATTCCATGTTATTTGGATAATGATAAAGATTTAGAAATTATTGCAAAAGCAGAACTTAAAAAAAATAATATAAACTTATCAAGAGAATCGGTGAATTTATTGATTGAAAAATCTAATAACGATCGTAATAATTTGAAAAACGAAATTGAAAAAATCAAATCTTTTTCATTAAATAAAAAAAAAATAGAAATTGATGAGATAAAATCTATAATTAATTTTTCTGGTGAATATAAATCAGATAGTCTTATTAATGAATGTTTATGTGGTAATATTTTACAATATAAAAAAATTTTGTCAGAGCTGTATATAAATACTGTTAATCAAATATTTTTATTAAGAATACTAAGCAACAAAATACAAAGATTGCTTAATATGAAAGAATTAGAGTCCAACTATAATAGTCTAGACAGTTTATTGAGCGCATCTAAACCTCCAATTTTTTGGAAAGAAAAATCAATGGTAAAAAAACAATTAACTATTTGGAGTTTGACTGATCTAAAAACAGTAATTTATGAAATTAATGATACCGAAGTCTTATGTAAAAAAAATCCTCAAATATCAAAAATAATTTTTTTCAACTTTTTTACTAAACTATGTAAAAAGGCTAATAATTATTCTTAATTACATTGGAAATTCTATCTAATTGATTAAGGTCTTGATATGCAAAAGAAATTGTTCCTGAATTATTTTTCCTATTAGTGACAGAGACACTTAATCCTGTTTTTTCTTCTAAAACTCTTTGTAAATCTAATATATTTGGATCTTTTTTATGAATTAATTTAAATTTTTTGTTTTTAAACTGTCTTGCTAAAACCTCAGCTTGTCTTACGGAAAGTTTTTTTTGTATAATTTTTTTAGCGAGTTCAACTGAGTTTTGTAATCCTATTAATGTTCTCGCGTGTCCTGCTGACAAATTTCCTTGTTCAACCATTAATAAAATCTCTTCTTGAAGAGATAATAATCTTAATGAATTGGCTATATAGCTTCTACTTTTGCCAATAAACTTAGATAATTTATCGTGATTATAATTAAAATCATCTATCAATCTTTGGTAGCCACGAGCTTCTTCTATCGGGTCTAGGTCTTGTCTTTGAACATTTTCTATAAGAGAAAACTCTAAAGATTTAACATCATTGACATTTAAAACCACAGCCGGAATTTCATGTAGGCCTGCATTTTGAGAAGCTAACCATCTCCGTTCTCCAGCTATTATTTCATATTTGCCTTCTGAAGATTTATTAGGCCTTACAATAATTGGTTGTATGACTCCTTGTTCTCTAATGGAATTAGTCAATTCTTCTAAACTTTCTTTACTGAAATTTTTTCTAGGCTGAAACTTATTTCTTGTAAGATCATTTATTGAAATTTTATTTGTTTCAATTTTTTGAGAAGAATCACCTATTAATGATGATAAGCCCCTACCTAGCCCCTTCTTAAAACGATTTTCAATCATTATGCAGCACTTTCCATTATATTTTCTTGCTTTAAAAATTCCTCAGTAAAACTAAAATAAGATTTACTTCCTGAACAAAGTTTATCATAAATTAAAACAGGAACTCCATGGGAGGGAGCTTCTGATAATCTGACATTTCGTGGTATCACTGTTTGATAAACTTTGTTTTTAAAAAACTTCCTCGCTTCTATATCCACTTGAGATGAAAGTTTATTTCTTTTATCAAACATAGTTAAAAGTACTCCCCGAATAATCAAATCTGGATTCAATTTAATTTTAATTCGATCAATTGTTTTTGTTAATTGACTCAATCCTTCAAGAGCAAAGAACTCAGTTTGAAGAGGAACAATTAAAGATTTAGCAGCAACAAGTGACATGATCGTTAGAAGACTAAGAGAAGGAGGGCAATCGATAAAAATGTAAGAAAAGTCATTTATTTGACTTTTAACAAAGTTATCAATTTTGTCTTTTAATAAAAGAGCTCTTCTGGTTTCGCTGGCCGTTTCAACTTCTAAACCTGATAAATCTACGTTAGATGAAATAATTTTTAAATTTTTAATTTTCGTATCTTTAATAGCTTCTTCAAAATGGCAATTACCATTTAGTACATCATAAATTGTTTTTATATTATCAACATTGTTTAAACCAAATCCTGTAGTGGCATTTCCTTGCGGATCCAAGTCAACAACCAAAACTTTTTTGTTCATAAAAGATAGTGCGGTGGCCAAATTAATCACCGTGGTCGTTTTGCCAACTCCACCTTTCTGATTTAAAACTGAAATAGTTTGAGTTTTATTCAATTTATTTTTTTGTAAGTTTATTAATTTCTATAACTATAGAATCATTGCTAGTTACACTCATTCTTTGCTTATACTTGATATGCCAACTTTTTGAAGCTTGAAGTAGCTCATCTTGTCCTGTTTTCCCCAGAAAAAGAAACACTTTTTTCCAATTTTCAGTATTTTTGTCTAAAAACTGTAAAATAATTTTTAAAGGCTTAAATGCTCTTGCAACAATTATATCTGTTTCTAACTTCTTTGCATGCGTTAACGCATTTATGTTTAAAACTTCAACATTCAAATTAAGATAGTTTACTATTTCTCTTAGAAACGATGCTTTTTTCGGACTCTTTTCAATTAATTTTACTTTTAAATAGATTTTTCTATCTTTAGCTAAAATTGCTATGATCAAACCCGGAAAACCAGCGCCGGAGCCTAAATCTATTAGATTGCTTGTATTTTTATCAATAAAATCAATAACTTGCGAGCTATCTAGAAAATGCCTTAGCCATATTTCATTAATTGTTGATTTTCCTATCAAATTTAGTGTTTTGTTAGATTTAATTAGGTAATTTTCGTATTTTACTAAACTTGTAATTGTTTCACGTGAAACTTGTATAAATTTACTGAATGCAGCAATCTGAATAGATTGGCTCATCTATGCCCTTTTAAGCTTCTGATGTCTCCTTTTTACGTGAGATAGTAAAATATAAACAGCCGCAGGTGTAATTCCGTCTATCCTAAGTGCCTGTCCTAGAGTTTGCGGTTTTATAAGCTTGAACTTGCTTATAACTTCATTAGAGAGACCACTTAATTTACTATAATCTATACCTTCGGGTATTATTAGATTTTCATCTTTTCTAAATGCAATAATGTCAGCTTCCTGTTTCTCCAAATATCCTGAATAATGTGCACTTATTTCAATTTGCTCTTCCTCTTTCCGAGATGCTAGAGGTATTTTATTCCAAATTGATCTTAATTTGTCAAAAGTAACTCCTGCCCTTGACAACATATCAAAAGCTGATCTTTTGATCCCATCCTTTGCAATCTTAATGTTAAATTTTTCAGCTTTATTTGGTGATATTTTCAAGCTTTTTAAACTATTACTTAATTCATTGATTTTATTGATTTTTTTCGTATATACTTTTGCTCTTGAATTTTGAACTAAACCAATATCGATTCCAACTTGAGTTAATCTTGTATCTGCGTTGTCAGCTCTTAGACTCAATCTGTATTCAGCTCGAGATGTAAACATACGATATGGTTCAGCAACTCCTTTGGTTACTAAATCATCTATCATGACTCCGATGTATGCTTGAGCACGATCGAGAACTAGTGGCTCTTGATCTTTGATTGATAGTGCAGCATTAATTCCAGCCATGAGTCCTTGAGCGGCAGCTTCTTCATAACCTGTTGTTCCATTAATCTGACCAGCAAGGTAAAGTGATTTTATTTTTTTAGTTTCCAAAGTGTGATTTAGCTCTCGCGGATCAACATAATCGTATTCAATAGCGTATCCAGGTCTTATTATGCGAGTACGCTCTAATCCATTGATTTTACTTAATATTTCTGCTTGTACATCAGCCGGTAAAGAGGTCGAGATTCCATTCGGATATACTGTTGTGTCATTTAAACCTTCTGGCTCTAAAAAAATTTGGTGTCTAGTCTTATCAGAAAATTTTACAATTTTATCTTCAATAGAAGGACAATATCTCGGGCCAACACCTTTAATGCTTCCAGAGTACATTGCACTTTTAGACAAATTTTTTCTTATGATGTCATGAACTTTTTTATTTGTGTATGTAACACTACAAGCAATTTGTTTATTGTAAGTTTTATTTGTTAAAAAAGAAAAATATTCTGGGTCAGTATCAGCATCTTGTTTTTCCAAGCCATTATAATTAATAGTAGATCCATCCAGTCTAGGTGGTGTTCCAGTTTTAAGTCTTCCTAATTTCATTTTAAATTTTTCTAACTGTTCACTTAAACCTGTTGAAGGTTTTTCTTCATGTCTCCCAGCAGGAGTCTTTTCATCACCAATATGAATTAAACCGTTTAAAAAAGTTCCTGTAGTTAAAATCATTTTTTTGCAATTTATTTTTTTTCCTGACTTGGTATGGAAGCCAATGACCTGATTTTTATTAAATATGAACTCAATAACAGGGTCTGAAAAAACTCTTAAATTACAATAACTTAAAAGAGTTTTTTGCATATATTTCTTATATAAAGCTCGATCTGACTGCGTTCTAGGACCTCGAACAGCAGGACCTCGGCTTCTGTTTAGCAATCTGAACTGAATTCCTGATTTATCAGCCACAACCCCCATGACTCCATCTAAGGCATCAATCTCTTTAACTAAATGTCCTTTACCTAAGCCACCTATAGCCGGGTTACAAGACATCTCACCTATGGTTTCTATCTTATGAGTAAACAAACCAGTATTTACTCCCATACGTGCTGATGCAGCAGCAGCTTCACAGCCTGCATGGCCTCCACCAATTACCACTACATCAAAGTCTAAATTGTTCATGACTTAAATGTATATTTCTATTTTAGATTTACAAGGATTTTATGGGGCCCGATTAGGGCCCCAAATTATTATCTATTTTTGACGGCCATTCTGATGGTTATTTGGAGGTAAAGATCCAAACTCTTTTAAATATTTTTTTATATACATATCTTCCCAATCTTTCCGTTCATCATCACCCACAGTATTCATTGGTGAATAATAAACTTCATGAATGTCCATACCTTCAGTTTTCTTTTTACTAGTTATTTACCAATGCAAAAATCGTTAAAAATGCTACCTAATAGCTCCTCTACATCTACTTTTCCTACGATCATTCCTAGGTGTCTTGTAGCTAATCTTAAGTCTTCAGCAGCTTTATCAAAATCTTGAGCAGATTTCTTTTTTTGAAATTTTTCCAAATGTTGAGCACAGTTTTTTAAATTTTGTCTGTGTCTTTCTCTAGTGATTAAAATATCTTCAGCTGTTGTAAATTTATTTTTTAATTTACTTTTTATTTTTGTAATTAGTTTATTTAAATTTGAATCTTTTTTTATGGATATCAAAACGTTTTCATATTTTTTAAACTTACTATTTAATTTTCCTTTTATTAAATCTGATTTATTTACTACTAAAATAGCATTTTTTGTTAATAAACCCTTTAAAACACCAGTAAAATCAACATTTTTAGCAGATACGATAACCAACCTTAAATCAGCATCTCCTGCTCGTTTTAAAGCTATTTTAATTCCTTTTTTTTCTATTTCATTTTTTGAACTTCTAATTCCTGCTGTATCAGAAACGATTACCGGATAACCATCAAGATTAAGGTGAGTTTCTATTACATCTCTTGTTGTGCCAGCTATCTCTGAAACAATCGCAGCATCTCTTTTTGAAAGATAATTTAATAAGCTAGATTTTCCTGAATTTGGTGGTCCTATAATTGCTATTTTAAAACCTTCTCTTATTCTTTCCCCAACATTTTGATCATCTAATGTCTTTTTAATTTCTGTTAACACAGTGTTTGATGTTTTTTGTACTTCAGTAATAATTTTTTTTGGTAAACCTTCATCGGGGAAATCGATTTTCGCCTCTACGTGCGATAAAATTTTTAAAAGTTTTTCTCTCCATGAATTAAACTTGTCTGCTGATTTACCGCTCATGATTTTAAGGGCTTGTTTTCTTTGAATTTCAGTTTCTGATGAAATTAAATCTGCTATACTTTCCGCTTTTAATAAATTTATTTTTCCATTTTGAAATGCCCTTTTTGTGAACTCTCCAGGCTCTGCTAAACGGCAATTTTTTATTTTTGAAATAGCAGAATGCATAGCATTAATCACTGCTCTGCTACCATGAACATGGAATTCTGCTAAATTCTCACCTGTATAGCTATTTGGAGCTGGGAACCATATAATTACCCCTTCATCAATCAGCTCTTTCCCCCCATTTTTATTGAATTTTTTGAGGGTAGCTACTCTTGGAACTGGTAATTTTGATCCAGTTAATTTTTTAATTACTTCCGCTGTATTTTTTCCTGAAACCCTTATTACAGCTATGCCAGATATTCCTGGACCAGTTGATAAAGCATAAATTGTCATTTTTTAATTATACCAAGAATACTTATCTTCATATCTTTTTAATGTTCTTTTTATAGTATTAATAATTAAATTTTTTTATCCACTCTTCTAAAATTGGATAAATACTTGAAGTTTGTTTTTTATAACGCTTCCATCTTCCAATTGCATATGAATATATTGGTTTAGTTACTTGATAATAACTTGGTGTCGTAATTCTGTCTCTTTTTTTTGCTGTTATTAAATAGTTTAGCACCGCGTCATCCCAAGATAATTCCAAAAAATTCAATATTGATCTGACTGTAGGTTCAAAATTTTCGATTAAATTTTCATATTTTACCTCATGATAATTAATTGAGAAAAT
>Ga0208568_1000763_pt1 | contig 11495 bp, 7 predicted proteins | sample DeeseametaMP2969_FD_184165 | JGI IMG/M metagenome (GOLD analysis project Ga0208568, IMG submission 184165) | Marine microbial communities from the Deep Atlantic Ocean - MP2969 (SPAdes) | ecosystem: Environmental > Aquatic > Marine > Oceanic | place: South of Funchal, North Atlantic Ocean... | reverse complement strand
GCATAAAAATGAAATTTTCAATAAACAAAAACACGCTTCTAAAAAATCTACAGTTATTATCCAAAGCCATACCATCAAGATCAACACTTCCTATAATTAGCAGTGCATTATTTACGACAAAGGGAGATCAGTTAAGTATGCGGGCAACAGACTTAGAAATATCTATCAACATTAAATGTGACATAACGGGTGGTGGGGAAGGTTGTATAGCTATTCCTTTAGGGAAATTATTAGAAATTACGAGTGTAATGCCTGAAAGTAATATAGATTTTAATGTGTCGGATATAGGAAAAATGAACATTTCCTGTAATTCTGGGCGCTACACGATAATGGGACAATCTTCAGAAGAATTTCCTTCGGAACAAGCTATTGAAAATAGCCAAACCCTTCAAATTTCTTCAAAAGAATTAAAAGATATAATTAATAATACTTCTTATGCTGCAAGTAAAGATGATTTAAAACCAGTTCTTCAAGGCGTCTTATTTCAAATACAAAATGATGGGATTGTTTCTGTGGCAACAGATGGACATAGACTGGTAAAGTTAGAAAAGAAAAAACTTCATTCTTTAGATTATACAGGCGATGTGGTTGTACCAATAAAATTTTTATCACTACTAACCACACAGCTAACAGGGGATGGAGAGGTATCAATGCTGATTGGGGATAATCATATCCAAGTACAGCTTAAAGACGTAACCATAACAACACGAATTATTAAAGATCCCTATCCAGACTATGAGGGGGTGATACCTAAAAACAACACAAAAACACTCGTAATTAATAAAGATAGTTTTACAGAAGCAATAAAAAGAGTATCTATTTTTTCTAATAAATCGAGCAGGCAAGTTGCCCTTGAACTTTCTGAAAACAGCCTTACAATTACGACTGAAGACCCGGAAAATATAACAACAGGGAAAGAAACATTGGATTGTGAATATGATGGTGAACCAATGACAATCGGTTATAATGCACTTTATTTGAAAGAAGTTTTACAACACCAAGATTCTGATGAAATAAAAATAATGCTTAATTCACCATTGAATGCAGGGCTATTTCTCCCGATGGATCAAAATAATAACGATAACAAAACAACCCTTCTTATGCCAATTAGGTTGAATGATTAAATTGTTGAATTATAAGAAATTTTTATTAAACGGCAATTAAACAAACACAATAAATCCCCTTGAAACCCAAATCTATTAAGACCGTAATGTCTGACTATTTTAAAGGGACCAACCTTAAAGAAATTAACCAAGCACTAAACATTAGTACAGTCTGGAAAAATATTGTTGGAAATACTATTGCCAAAAACACAGAAATACAAAAGTTTAAAAACGGAAAAATAACGGTGAAAACTTCCAATCCAATATGGAGAAATGAACTAATTTTTCAAAAAGAAGACCTATTAAACAGGCTTAAAAAAGAAAAACCGGAATTAAATATAAAAGAAATAGAATTTAGATGATAGAAAACCAAACCCCGCCTGAATATAGTGCTGACAAAATAACCGTTTTAAAAGGACTTGAGGCGGTAAGAAAAAGACCCGCAATGTATATTGGGGATGTGGGCACAAAAGGCCTCCACCACCTTGTTTGGGAGGTTGTAGATAATTCCATTGATGAGGCTATGGCGGGGCATTGTACCCAAATTAATGTATCCATCCTGCCCAATGGCGGAATAAGTGTAGAAGATGACGGTAGAGGTATTCCAGTTGACATTAATAAAAAAGAGGGTACATCAGGATTAGAATTGGTAATGACTGTTTTACACGCTGGTGGAAAATTCGACAAGGATTCTTATAAAGTGTCTGGGGGTTTACATGGTGTTGGGGTGTCAGTTGTAAACGCATTATCAAAAGAATGCACCGTTTTTGTAAAAAGAGATGGCAGTGTTTTTTCACAATCCTACAAATACGGAAAAACAACCACTGAAATAGAAAAAAATGGCACCGCAGACTCCACGGGCACCAAGGTTGTGTTTTATCCTGATGACTCTATTTTTCAAGAATCAACATATTTTTATGATGTTATTGATGAGAGAATGAGAGAATTAGCTTATTTAAACAGTGGTATCAAAATTATTCTTACAGATGAACGAGAAGAAAAAAAATCAGTTGAGCATTTTTATGAGGGAGGCTTAAGCGAATTTATTATTCATTTAGATGAGGGTCGTAAACCTGTATTTGAATATCCTATTCAAATTTCTGGAGAAAAAGAAAACATTCAGGTTGACATTGCGCTGAGATATAATGATAGCTACAATGAGACCATCCTTGCTTTTGTAAACAATATTAATACCATTGAGGGAGGTACACACCTCTCAGGTTTAAAAACCGCCCTCACACGATCTCTAAATAAATATGCAGCACAAAACAACCTGTTTAAGCCTGTAAAAGGAAAAACACTTTCTCTGTCTGGGGATGATGCACGGGAAGGAATAACAGCGGTATTATCAATAAAGCTCGCAGAACCACAATTTGAAGGTCAGACAAAAACAAAACTGGGCAACGGGGAAGTAAAAGGAGTTTGCGATTCCATAATCATGGAAGGCTTAACCAGCTTTTTTGATCAAAATCCGGAAATTGCAAAAATGATAATTACAAAAGCCGAGTATGCTGCGCGAGCCAGAGAAGCAGCCAGGAAAGCCAGAGAGTTGGTAAGGCGAAAAAATGTTTTGGATATATCCGCCTTACCGGGGAAATTAGCCGACTGTTCAGAAAAAGACCCAGCTCTATGTGAAATATATTTGGTTGAAGGAGATTCTGCAGGAGGTTCAGCCAAACAAGGAAGGGACCGCAAATTCCAGGCAATCCTACCCTTAAGGGGAAAGGTTATTAATGCTGAAAAAGCCAGAATCGATAAACTTCTTGAAAACACAGAAATACAAACAATTATAACAGCTTTGGGAGCAGGGTTTGGAGGTGACGAAGAAATTGGCGGAAAAGAAGGTGTTTCTGTCGGTGGATTTGACATTACTAAGTTGCGTTATCATAAAATTATAATTATGACCGACGCGGATGTGGATGGTAGCCACATACGCACATTGTTATTAACATTCCTTTATAGAAAAATGCCGGAGTTGTTGATTGGGGGATATGTGTATATTGCCCAACCACCACTTTATAAATTGACCAAAGGAAAAAAAATCCTTTATGCCTATACCGACGCAGAAAAAGATCAGCTTTTAGATGAAATAAAAACCGATGGTGCAAAAATAGATATTTCCCGCTATAAAGGCTTGGGAGAAATGAATCCTGATCAGCTTTGGGATACAACCATGGACCCTTCCTGCAGAACGCTTTTAAGGGTCACAATTGATGATGCTGTTGAGGCAAATAGAATTTTTTCTAAACTTATGGGTGAAGAAGTGGAAGGGCGGAGAGAATTTATTGAAACTAATGCAAAATTTGTTGTTAATCTTGATGTGTAAGGAAAATTAATAAAACAATGTCTGAAGAAATTATAGAGGGTACAATTTTAGATCGAGACATCGTCAAAGAGATGTCTGAATCATACCTTAATTATTCCATGTCGGTTATTGTCAGCCGGGCATTACCAGATGTGCGCGACGGGCTAAAACCTGTCCATCGGCGGGTTCTTTATGGGACTGCAGATCTTGGCGCATCTTGGAACCGAAGATATAAGAAGTGTGCCCGTATTGTAGGGGAGGTAATGGGCAAATATCACCCACATGGCGATTCATCTGTTTATGACTCGCTGGTTAGAATGGCGCAACCCTGGTCATTGAGGTATCCCCTTATGGATGGACAGGGAAATTTTGGATCAATTGATGGTGATAGTGCCGCAGCAATGAGGTACACAGAAGCACGTATGCACAGAATATCCTCTGAAATCATGCGCGATTTGGAAAAGAAAACAGTGGATTTTCAACCAAATTTTGACGACACACTTGAAGAGCCGGTTGTACTCCCGGCAATAATCCCCAATCTGCTCATGAATGGAGCTGATGGTATTGCGGTGGGTATGGCAACAAAAATACCACCCCACCATTTAGGAGAACTGCTCTCAGGATTAAACGCCCTTTTGGATAACCCTGAAATAACCATTGAAGAATTATTTACCGACCATATTAAAGGACCCGATTTTCCGACGGGTGGTTTAATTTTTGGCATAGATGGTATAAAAAGTGCCTACATGACCGGCAGGGGAAAGGTGATAATGCGCGCAAAAACCCTCATTGAAGAATTGCCTAACGGAAAAGAGGTTATTATCGTAAATGAAATACCCTTTCAGGTAAACAAAGCTAAATTGGTTGAAAAAATAGCTTTCCTTGTAAGAGATAAAAAAGTTGAAGGAATATCTGATTTACGAGATGAATCAGACAAAGATGGTATCAGAATTGTTATTGAATGTAAACGAGACGCTATAGCTTCCATAATATTAAATAATTTATTTAAATATACTCAACTTCAGGATAGTTTTGGTGTTATTATGCTCGCGCTTGTAGATGGCATTCCAAGGGTGATGAACCTCAAAATAATGCTACAGCATTTTCTTAACTTCAGGAGAGAGGTAATTGTAAAAAGGACCCATTTCGAATTAAATGAGGCGGAAGATCGTGCCCACATTTTAGAAGGTTTAAAAATTGCCCAGGAAAACATCGATGAAGTTATAAAGCTGATTAAAAGTTCGGCAGATCCAGAAGCAGCCAAAAAGGGGCTCATCCAAAAATATTCTCTGTCTGATAATCAGGCAAAAGCTATCTTAGATATGCGCCTGCAAAGGCTAACCTCTCTTGAAGTAGATAAAATTGTAAACGAGCTAGGTGAATTATTAGTAACAATTAAGGCTTTGAAAGAAATATTGGAAAGTCATGATATTCAAAGCAAAATAATTAGAGAAGAGTTTGCCGAAGTAGGAGAAAGATATAAAGATAATCGCAGATCAGAAATAATTCCAATTTCGGGTGACCTTTCAATAGAAGATATAATAGCGGATGAGGAAATGGTGGTTACAATAACCCACAACGGATACATCAAAAGGCTGCCTACATCAACCTGGAAAACCCAGCGTCGTGGCGGCAGGGGAATGAAGGGCGCCCATACTAAGGATGATGATTTTATTGAACATTTATTTATTGCATCCACACATGACAAAATGCTGTTTTTCACAGACAGGGGTAAATGTTATTGGATGAAGGTGCATGAAATTCCGCCCGGATTACGCACCTCTCAGGGGAGAGCAATTGTTAATCTCATTGGGTGTGAAGCCGGAGAAAAAGTTAAAGCATTTGTATCTGTTAAAGAATTTAATGAAACAGATTATATTGTAATGGCAACCCGGAATGGCGTTATTAAAAGAACAGCGCTGTCTATGTATAGTCGCCCCAGGAAGGGGGGCATTTATGCTATTGAAATCAGGGAAGATGATGAACTGATTCAAGCCAAAGTATCTCATGGAGACCAGGATATTATTTTAGCAACATATAGAGGAAAGTCCATACGTTTTAATGAAAATGATGTACGGTCAACCGGCAGAAAAACCATGGGTGTTAGAGGTATTCGTCTTGGCACAAAAGATGATTATGTAATTGGTATGTTAATCGTGAAGCGCGAGGGCTCTGTTATGGTTGTGACCAACAAGGGTTATGGAAAACGCAGCGACTTGTCAGCATATAGAACTCAAAAACGTGGGGGCAAGGGCGTTATTACCATAAAAACAACGGATAAGGTGGGTAATCTTGTGGGGATTATGGAAGCCATTGATGATGATGATCTGATGCTTATAACAGATCGGGGCATCATGATTCGGCAGGCGGTGGAAAAGATTCGCACAATTGGCAGAAACACTCAGGGTGTACGTTTGGCAAAACTGGATGACAAGACATATATCACCTCCGCCACACGGGTATTAAAAGATGAAGAAGAAAACGAAGAGGAAGAAGCAGCCGAAACAGAAGAAGAATGACCCCTTCTTCAAATCTAAACAATTTAATGGAAGCCCTCAATTCCAGAATTCAAAATGCCGCAAGAAAATCCGGTCGAAGTCCAGATGATATTACACTTGTAGCGGTGACTAAATCCTTCCCCCACAATATTTGGGATATAGCTTTAATGCACAATCTTACCACTTTGGCAGAAAGTCGAATTCAGGAAGCAAAAGAAAAACTCCGCACCTTTAAACATAGAGACAAAATTGAACTCCACTTAATTGGGCGTCTTCAGAGCAACAAGGCCAGAAAGGCGGGTGAAATGTTCGATGTAATTCAAACGGTGGATTCAATAAAATTAGCCAAACGGTTAAATGCAATTTCTGCAGAAGCAAACAAATCACAAAAAATTTATCTTCAGGTAAATATTGGCAAAGACCCCAATAAACAAGGATTTACTCCAGATGAAATTATTGATTCAGCAAAAGAAGTTTCAGCATTGGAAAATTTAGAATTGAATGGTATCATGACCATCCCGCCCCAAGGAATACCAACAAATAATCTGAGAGAACTTTATAAAAAAACACGGGAAATTAGAAATGTTATAAAAGAATCTATAAACCGTGTTTGTAAAAATTTGTCTATGGGCATGAGCAATGATTTTGAAATTGCCATAGAAGAAGGAGCGACGCATATCCGGATTGGCACAGCCCTGTTTGGAGCAAGACCCCAGTGAAGTTGAGCGTGATTACCGAACAACTTTCTAAAAAACTTCCCAAAGAAAATGTGTTACAAAAACAACCCATAGTAAACCCGGCTAATTTTGACAGCATTTATAAACTTCTCGATTCACACAACATTACGGAACTAAATATAACCGATGCAACATACTCAAAAAAAATAGCAGCAGGGAAAATGGTTCAAGTCAAAGATCATATCAACAAAACCGGATCTAACTCCCTAATTGGAAAACAAGAATTTTTGAATATAGATTTTATAGATATGACCGGGGCTTATTCCTTTGATAAAAAAGCCATCGTAACAGTTTGTTGTGGTGAAACATTAAACACAAAATATGAATATCCCAGCCACTTTCTTTGTCATATTACTATACTGGCCCATGCACTTAAAATTCCAACAATTAAGGGCAATTTATACAATATACTTTGACACTTTCAATATACTAATATTTTAATCAGTGAATCTTTACTGTGATGTAACAAGAGGCGGAAATTTAGAAAGCAGGCATGAGGTATATGCCCTGGCAATTGATGAAGAGGGGAAACCCATCTTTTCAACCGGAAATCCGGATTTTACCACATGTATTCGATCATCCCTGAAACCATTTCAGGCATCGGCATCCATATTAGCAGAGGCAACAAAATCTGCAGGATTTAAAAGTGAAGAAATAGCGCTTATGTGTGCCTCACATAACGGCGAAGCAATCCATGTGGAAACTGCACAAGGAATGGCAGAAAAATTAGGATTGGACGCATCACACTTTGAATGTGGCTGCCACGCCCCTTATGATGTGGAAGCTCGAAACATAGCACGACAAAATGGATTCACACCCTTTCACAATAATTGCTCTGGCAAACATTCCGGTATGTTGGCATTGGCCCAAAAATTGGGCGCAGATACAAAGGATTATATTTCATATAGTCACCCCGTTCAGAAAACAATTTTTGAACAGTTAAAACGATTGACCGGGAAAAGCACATTTCCTTATGGAATTGATGGCTGTAGTGCGCCAACACCATTTTTAACACTGAAAGAAATTGCAGAACTATTTCAAACCCTTGGTTCAGAGAAATATCCAGAGCTCACAACGGCCTATAATGCCATGGTAAAGCACCCCTATTTAGTGGCGGGAAATGACAGGTTTGACACAGATTTTAACAAGGCTATGAATGGGAGAGGCATAACAAAGGTAGGTGGCGAAGCTATTCGAGGATTGGTAATCAAAACAGAAAAATATGGGGTAGTAGGAATAGCACAAAAGATAGTGGATGGAAATCAACGAGCTAATGAAACAGCAATTATAACCATATTAAACCACCTCAATCTTTTGAAACCAAATGAAAGAGAATATTTACAAAAATATGAGACCAAAAAGTTATTTAATCATAACAAAATACATATAGGCAATGTTAAAGGATTTTTAAATTAATGAAACGGGTATATTGTTTCGGAAATGGCAAGGCAGATGGTACTGCCAAAGATAAAAACCTTTTAGGAGGTAAAGGTGCCAATCTAGCTGAAATGACAAATTTAGAAATACCTGTCCCGCCCGGTTTTACTATCACTACAAAAGTCTGTATTCACTTTATGAATTCTGGTGAATACCCTGATAATTTAAAAAAGGAAGTCCAAAATTCTCTTAAAGAAATAGAACAAATAATGGGGCAGAAATTTGGCGACCCTGAAAATCCCTTATTGGTTTCTGTACGGTCGGGTGCCCGTCAGTCCATGCCGGGAATGATGGAATCGGTTTTGAATGTTGGACTAACTTCCAAAACCATACCGGGCTTAATTGAGAAATCGAGGGATGAACGTTTTGTGTATGATGCCTACCGCCGCCTCATAACCATGTATGCCGATGTGGTAATGGAAAAGGCTGCTGCTATTGAACCCAAAGAAGGTGAAGGAATTCGGGAAAAACTTGATGAAATTATGGAGAAGCTGAAATCACACAATGGGGTTGAAAACGATTCGGAACTTTCGGCAGAAAATTTAAAAGAACTGTGTCACCTCTTTAAAATAGAAGTTGCTAAATCACTGGGAGAAGAATTTCCAGATGATGCACAGATACAACTTTGGGGTGGTATAAAGGCTGTATTTAAATCGTGGAATGGAAAACGGGCAGTAAGTTACAGAGAAATTGAAAACATTCCTCATCATTGGGGAACTGCCGTAAATATCCAAGCCATGGTATATGGCAATATGGGTGATAACTGTGCCACAGGAGTTGCATTTACCAGAAATCCTGCCACTGGTGAAAATGTATTTTTTGGAGAATGGCTGCCTAATGCACAGGGTGAGGATGTTGTTGCTGGACTACGAACACCCAATCCGCTGAACAACTTAAACAAAATAAGTGATTCACAAAATCTACCCAGCCTGGAAGATAGTATGCCCAAAATTTATGAAGAATTGGATGCCATCCAAAACCAGCTGGAGGCTCATTATAATGATATGCAGGATATTGAGTTTACCATTCAGAATGGCCGCCTATGGATGTTACAGACCCGTACGGGAAAACGAAATGGGCCGGCGTCTGTACGCATGGCAGTTGAAATGCTGGAAGAAGGGATGATAGATGAAAAGACAGCCTTAATGCGGGTGAAACCGGAGCAGTTGGGTGAAATTATGCATCCCATGTTGGATGCAAAGGTTGAGAAACAATCTGAATTATTGGCAAAGGGATTGCCCGCAGGTCCTGGTGGAGCTTCAGGACAGATTGTGTTTACAGCAGATGAAGCTGAGGTATGGCATAAAAACGGGAAACAGGTTATACTGGTTCGGAGCGAAACCTCACCTGAAGATGTGCATGGCATGTTTGCCTCTGAAGCAATACTCACTACTCGAGGCGGGATGACTTCACACGCGGCATTGGTGGCAAGGGGGTGGGGTAAATGCTGTGTGGTGGGATGCGCCAACATCCGCATATCCCCAATTGATAAAACATTGTCCGCTAATGGTACTACCTTAATGGAGGGGGATTGGATTACTTTAAATGGCAGCAGCGGCAGAGTTTATAAAGGGCAGATTCCACTGAAAGCGGTAAATTTAAAATCGAACACCTATTTTCAGAAACTGATGCAAATAACAGACAGGCACCGCAAGATGGGCGTGCGGACAAATGCTGATAGTCCTGCAGAGGCAAAACAGGCAAGGGAATTTGGCGCAGAAGGTATTGGCCTTTGCCGGACAGAGCATATGTTTTTTGATCCGGAACGAATTTCAGCTATGCGTGAAATGATTGTGGCGGAAAATGAAGAAGACAGACGAAAAGCCATCATGAAACTTCTCCCTCATCAGCGGGAAGATTTCTACGGAATATTGAAAGCCATGGCACCCCATCCAGTAACTATTCGATTATTAGACCCCCCATTGCATGAGTTTCTACCGCAAGACGAAGACCAAATTTTGAAATTAGCAGAGGAACTGAATATTACCACAGAAGAGTTGAATGCACGGATTGAGAATCTGCACGAATTAAATCCCATGCTGGGGCACAGGGGTTGCCGGCTGGGAATTTCCTATCCAGAAATAACGGAGATGCAGGCACGGGCAATTTTTGAAGCCACTGTCCAACTTAAAAATGAAAATCAATCTCCTTTTCCAGAGGTAATGGTACCTTTAATAGGTTCTGTAAAAGAGTTCACCAATCAGAAAAAGATTATTAATGACATGGCTGAAACCGTGAAAAAAGAACAAGGGGTGCAATTTACCTATTTGGTTGGAACCATGATTGAACTACCCCGAGCCTGTGCCACAGCGGATCAAATTGCAGAAGAAGCGCAGTTCTTTTCATTCGGCACCAATGATCTCACCCAAACCACTTTTGGATTTTCCAGGGACGACATTGGTGGTTTTCTCCCAGACTATCTGGAACAAAAAATATTATCAATTGATCCGTTTCAGTCCATTGATCAGGAGGGAGTAGGTAGTCTGGTTAAAATGGGTGTGGTAAAGGGGCGCTCTGTAAATTCAAAGCTGAAAATCGGCATCTGCGGTGAGCATGGTGGTGATCCGGAATCTATTCATTTCTTCCATAAAACGGAATTGGATTATGTGAGCTGTTCACCCTTCCGTGTTCCTATTGCCCGGCTGGCAGCGGCACAAGCGGAGGTGGGTTAAGGGCAATTAGTCCCATCCTGTTCGCCAATATATTCTTCTACGCAGGCAGGATAGGGTTGGCAAATATTATTTTGTGAAATATTAAATGTTTTTAATTGAGATATTAATTCACAAACACTTTCCGGAATAGTTGTCAGTTGATTAACACCCAGATACAAATAATGTAAGCGCATATTTTTCCATTTTTGCACCCCAATATCTAAAGGGGTTCTTCCGGTTAAACTTTCGTTCATTGAAATAAAATCTTGGAGTGTAGAAATATCTTTCTCAAAATAACATTCCCCATCAATATCTAAATAACCATAAGGACAAAAACTATACTCACAATTCTCAGTATTTTGATGCCCGACATAATCAAAGCATTTCAAGTAAGGTGGACAAAGCAGATTGTTGGTTATCTCAAGACTTTTGAAATGTGGGTAAATATTACATAGGGTCTCTGGAAGAGATTCGAGCTTATTATTATTAAGATTCAAATAAATTAAATGTTCCAGATTTTCAATACTTACCGGAATTTTGGTAATGTTCAATCCATTAAGCAACAATTGTTGGAGTCTGTTATTTTCCCACACCTGATATCCCAACAATAAGGGATGATACGCCTGAATGCTATCATTAATTTTTGTAAAATCAATCAGTACCTGTAAATCGTCAAAATAATAACATTTTTCATCGAAAAGGACATATCCATCAGGACAGGAAAGTGAATGAAAACATGCTTCAACATTTTGGAAACCCACATC
>Ga0208568_1000762_pt1 | contig 11496 bp, 8 predicted proteins | sample DeeseametaMP2969_FD_184165 | JGI IMG/M metagenome (GOLD analysis project Ga0208568, IMG submission 184165) | Marine microbial communities from the Deep Atlantic Ocean - MP2969 (SPAdes) | ecosystem: Environmental > Aquatic > Marine > Oceanic | place: South of Funchal, North Atlantic Ocean... | reverse complement strand
CCACGAAATTTAATTCAAAAAGAATTAAACCCATGTTTCCCACAATTAGTTTCTATGGGACAATTTGAGTGAAAAAATTTAAATTTAATAAGATGAACACAATTTATAATTTGTTCAATGAGGTGTGCTGAACTGTCCTCTCAAAATTATTTCTAAGAAATCAAAGAATTTGATGAAAACCCTGAAAATATTGGGAATCAGCCTGGTTGTTCTGACAACGACTGCATGTGTTAATATCATACGATATGAGAGGCCTGAGTCCGGAATAAAGCCGCTGAAAACCACTTTGAAGCGTATCATCCTGCACGAAGATTATATCAGTGCGGAAAATGATACTCTTGGAATCAAAGTGTTTTTCTTTAATGAATTGGCACATCAATTGTCCAACATGAAAGCCCATGAAGTTATTGTACTCAAGTCCGGAACTCCTTTACCTAAATTGGGAGACAATAAAGGATCGCTCTGGATAGTTGGTGACATCTGGAGTCGAAGTACAAAGCAGTCCGGAAGGAATGTACACCTTAAAACTTTGAGCAGCCGCTCACCTGGTTTCTCCAGCAGCAGGGATGTTCTGGAACATTTGCATTGGGAACAGGATTCGGTCATGTCTTACACAAACTTGTATTTCATTGAACTGTCTGAAAATCCCAAGCTGCTTAGAAGTTCAATCACTGCTTCCAATTTTACTTCATCCAAAGTAAATGGTGACAGGGGGACAGTATACAGAAACATTTTGACACGAGTGGAGTTCAAGAACCCCGATGAAGAAGCCAAATCGTTTTTTAGCGGTGCAAGTACAGATAAACGACTTGCAGCAGGTTATCAGGTAGTCAGTGTTATTTTAAATGAAAATAACCGGCAATTCGCCCTCAAACAATTAGCAGAAGCTTCAGTTAAAAAGCATTTTCCTGTACAGCAATGACTGTTTTGTGAAAGTTTGATGTCCGCACAGTCATTTCGACTGTAGTGAGAAATCTTAATGATATTAGTGTGGTTGCTTATATAAGATTTCTCGCATCGCTCGAAATGACATCGTTTTAGGACTTTTTATGACTGCATCAACAATGATTTATAAACAAGTAGCCCGATGAGTGGTTTGAAAATTCTTAAAATTCTTCCTTTGATCTTAATCTTTGGATTAGTTTCCTGTACTGACAAGCTCCAGTTCAGTACTTCGATTTCGCCTTCAGTTGAACTGAATTCCATCAGGACTCTTGCAATTGGTGATGTTCGGATTTTGCAGAATGATGAACTAACCTTGCATGACCAACTAGGTAATTGGACCGTGAGACAGAAAAATCTGGAAACGAAGGGGCTGGAAAAATTTGTTAAACTTTCCCTGATATCCAATCTAAGTCGTTTTTCTGATTACAACATTGTGGACCTGGCTGAGTTCAGCACAATGTTCAGCGATGAATTGAAGTCTATCAAACCTGTCGGTGGGATGAGTATCAAAGAAATTGATGCAGTACTGAATCTAAAAATTGCTGTTCGTGTGGTTACTCAGAACGGACAATTTGAGAGAGTCAAAAGTTTTTCAAGACGAACTTCAAGAAAAATTGGGAAGAAATGGAAAACTGTGGAACATATCTCTCAGGACCGCAAAATTACCGAGCCTTACCAAACCAGAACTGCTTCGATTTTCATGACTGGAGAACTGGTAAAGGTTAGTGGTGGAAAAATTAGATTGCTGAAAACTTTCTCAGAAGTTTCAGTGGTTTCTATGGGAAGCGGCTTTGTTCCAGGTAGTTTTACTCAGTCGGTTGATGGAAATTATCTATCGTTTTTTAATGGAGATGATCGCAGCAAAGAGGAGAAAATAGGCAATTTGCCTCTATTAGCATTAGACCATGAAACGCTTGGAACTCTGCCGAATGGTTCTGCCAATATGTCATATCGCCTGGCCCTGCAAATTTCCAACATGATTCTTCCCAAGTTTGCACGTTATACCGTTTTAGCTACAAGGACGATTGACAGTGGTGGAGATGAAGCTGCAGTGAATTACCTTAAACAAGCCAGGGTGATGAAAGCAAAAGAGAAGATAGAAGAAATTATTTCCAGTACCGAAGATAAGTCTGCAGAGAATCTGTACAACCTGGGGATTTGCTACGAAGCATTGGGCGAACCTCGAATTGCAATCCAGTTGTATGAGGAAGCTTTGCGGTTGGATGAAGCAAACAGCAATGTCATTGAAGCTTTAGGTGCTTTGCAGAACAAAATATTATGAAGCAAAATTTCTTGAACAACAAAATTATTTTTCCACTAATTATGCTCATGTATTTTACGGGCTGCACCACTAAAGTGGCAATGAGAACCTGGGTTCCTCCGCAAAATACAGGGCAGAATATTGCTGCCAAAGCAGATTATTTGATTATAGTTAATTCTCACAAAGGTGAACTGCTTTACGATATTATGGAGGATGCACTGCGTGAGCGTTTTACCGAACTGCCGTTCCTGACAGTTGAAGGCTCATTCAGCCCTGTAGAACTTTCCGGACAACTAAAGGACTTTAACTTAAGACCAAGAATTGAAATGCAAGGCAGAGTTGCTTTTCTGAGGTATGAAGTAAAAGAAAATTCTGAAGTGCTGCGCTCACAATCGGTTAGACTTGTTACTCTAAGACGCTGTAATTATCTTCTTGAAAAGAATCAATGCGCTGTTATCGGAACAGCAACTTTGCGTGAAGGTTTACAAAAAGTAAATTATGTCCAATCTGTATCTCTCAGCCTGAAAGATGCGGATGGAAATCAAATTGTTCCGGATCAGAGCTTTGAGCGGGGATATTCCAAAAGTATGAAAATGGTTCCGGATGAGATTGTTTTGCGGAAAAAAGTCAGTAATCTGATTGCAAGGGAGTACACCAAACAAATATTACCATACAGAGAGAGTTTTGATATAGTGCTGCTGAATGGTGACAGCATTGCGTTGGAGATGATTGAGAAAGGGGCTTATAGCCTTGCGTTCAAAAGGCTGGAAAAACTGATTACCCGAGATGCTGGAACAGAAAAAACAGCAGAAAATCTCTATCTTCAGGGAGTTTCACTCGAGTTTCAAAGTGACCTGACAGGTGCTTCGTCATTTTACAACGAAGCCCTGCTTTTGGATCTTGGGAACGAAACCATTCTGGAGGCCGTTAATAGGATTAAAAAAGCCGCTTTGGTATCCAAAAAATCTGTTTAATTACTCTCTGGTGACTCAGGCTTTTCTATGGTTTCTTTTTCTGAGGAATCTTCGTCGTTTTTAGATTTTGATTCAAGACTTTCATCAACTGCATCTTCTTTTTCTTTTTTGGGTGCAGTTTCCTTTTCTGCAGCTACGTCCGTTTTTTCCACTGAAGGAGCATCTTCTGCTTCAACTGCATCTTCTTTTTCTTCTACCGGAGGAGTTTCTGCTTCTGCCTCAACTTTATCTTCCTTTTCTTCTACCGGAGGAGTTTCTGCTTCTGCCTCAACTTTATCTTCTATTTCATCCGTGGTTACAGACTCTTTTTCTGCTTCTTCTTTATCTGTTTCTGGAGGTGCAGCTTCAGCACTAACGGATTGTTTTTCTTCCTCTGCAGAGTCAGCTTTTGCTTTAGAGTCTTCTTCTGGAGCTTCAACAACTGGAGGCGGAGTCGAAAGTATTTCAGTGATACTCAACCCTAAACGTCTTTCTTCCAGATCAATCTTCATTACTTTTGTTTTTACTTCTGTCCCTACAGGATATACTTCATGGATTTTGTTTTTCTGAATGGAATCATCTATTTCAGAAATATGTACCAAACCTTCTACTCCATCGGATACCTCAACAAAAATGCCAAAGTCGGTTAGATTTACCACTGTTCCGGTTATATCTGTGCCAAGAGGATTATTTTCATCAAGATTTTTCCATGGATCTTCTGTTAACTGTTTGATGCCCAACGAGAGACGCTCTTGTTCTACATCAATATTAAGTACTTTCACCTCAATTTCATCACCTTTACTGGCGACGTCAGCTGGTTTAAACTGGCGTTGTTTCCAGGAAATATCTGATACATGTACCAGGCCGTCAATTCCCTCATCAAGGCCAACAAATATACCGAAATCTGTTACATTGCGAACAGATCCTTTGACGATACATCCCACAGGATAGCGGTCAAGAGCAAGTTTCCACGGATTTGCCTGAACTTCTTTAAGTGAAAGTGAAATTCGTTTGCGTTCCACGTCAAGATCTTTGACGATTGCTTCCACCATTTCACCAAGTTCAACAATTTTTGAAGGATGCCGAACTTTTTTGGTCCATGACATTTCAGAAACATGGATGAGACCTTCTACTCCAGGTTCAATTTCGATAAATGCACCATAGTCTGTCAGACTAACAATTTTACCGGTAATTTTTGTTCCAACGGCAAATTTTTCTTCAACCATTTCCCACGGATTTTGATCTTTTTGCTTGAGTCCAAGTGATACTTTCTGATCTTCAGGAAAATACTTCAATACTACAACATCTACCTCGTCACCAATTTCAAACATCTCAGACGGATGAACGATACGTCCCCATGTCATGTCTGTGATGTGCAGCAAACCATCCACTCCGCCTAAATCCACGAAAACACCATAATCGGTGATGTTCTTGATATAGCCCTTAATAACTGCTCCCTCTTTGAGGATATCCAGTGTTTTAAGACGTTTTTCATCGCGATCTATTTCCAGCAAAACTCTACGGGAAAGGACAATGTTTCCGCGTTTTTGGTTGAACTTCAAAATTTTAAAATCAAAATCTTCTCCCAGCAGTTTATCAAGGTTACGTACGGGACGTAAATCAACCTGAGATCCAGGCAGGAAAGCTTTAACTCCAATATCTACGGAAAGACCCCCCTTAATTCGTGCCACAATTGTTCCGCGTACAATCCCGTCCTCTTCATAAACTTCTCCAATTTTCTCCCAGGTTCTTACCTTTTCTGCTTTGCGTTTCGAAAGATAAGTTACTCCGTCTTCATCTGCCTCCAGGGCCTCAACATAGACTTCCACAGAGTCTCCAAGTTCTACCTGGAGTACACCTTCGGCATTCTGAAATTCATTTATAGTTATCAGACAGTCTGATTTGAAACCAATATCAACAGTAACATAATCACGGGTTATTTCCGTTACCGTACCGGAAACAATATCTTCCTCGTGAAAACCCTTCAGGCTCTCTTCATAGAGTGCATCAAAGTCCTCATCTTCTTCTAAAAATACAATTGGATCTGGTTTGGATGGAGCGACGGGTGGAACTGGGACTGCTTTTTCTTGAGTGGTCACTTTTACCTTTAAGTTGCTGGAACAGCTTTTACAGAAAAAGCTGGTTAGGGTTGTTGGCAGTACTGAAAATTAAGAGTCAGTTAAAAACAGAAAACAGCTAATTCAAGAATGTTTTTCTGCTTTATGAAGTTGTCTTCCAGACAGGCCAATAATTTATACACTTCTTCTACATGAAGAACTGCAAATCAAGAGAGTCTATGATTCTCCAGATTATCTTTCTAAATGTCAATATTATTGTATTAAAAAATTGACTGGAGTCAATTTTTCCCGGTACTGTTTTAGTTAAGGAGGGAAAACTGTTGAAGAGGTCAGAAGAGTGGAATTTATTATTTAATGTACATAATGATTCAGCACCCGCTGTTCTACAACATAAGCGATGAGTTTGAAAACAACACCATAAAATAAGGTAATTACGGCCATAGTTACCTTAATTTTCCAGTTATCCAAATCATGAAACATGAAAATAACAATTAGAAGCGTTCCTATAACTCCCATTTTCAGGGAAACAAGACCCATAACGTTCAGGCAGCGTGCTACAGCACGTGCATCAATGATCGTAACCCGCTTGGCACTTCCAAAAGTGTAAGTCCAACAACGCAAGTATGTACGCCAGGAGGTTGCCGAAATACCAAAAAAAATGGATGCAGGTAAAACAAAAATCAAGGACCAAGCGTCTAAAACGTACAATCCATTGGAAAAAACAAGGGTCATTTCTTCAACATCCACAACCACAGCTGCGGAGATAATTGTAAAGAATAACAGAATACTAAACCACATCATATAAGCTCCTGACTGATGAGTTGGCTTGCGGACCTTCTTGTTGGCGCTGTGCCGAAGAGAAGGGTCCCGCAACAATTGATCGACTCGTAATTCAATGTAGGCCCACTTGGCTTTAGTTTTATCGCCACCGGCATGAGACATTGCCTTGAGCCAGAGGGCTTCGTCAATTTCTTTTTGCTCGATGTCCTTGTAGGCCACCAGATAAAGTTCTTCGTTCATAATTCTATCTATTTTGTTAGGCCGAAGCGCTTGTCAAATGAGAGTCGTTTATCACTGACTTTTGTTACCTAAAATGCTTTAGGTGTTGATCATTTTTTTATACTTGCATATTTTTGACCGTTTTTCTCAAAAAACTTCCATGTTCTTTGAAAAAATTAACTATGGGACATTGAAATTACATATGACATCAATCACAGACGTTGACTCAAGTCCAATCCAAGCCCTCTGATTTGTTCTTTTAGTTCTCCTACTTGATCATCTAAAAGCGGGGCAAATGGCGGCAGCATATTTTCCCATTCTTCTGCGTTAGTTTTAGAAGCAAAGAGGCTTTTGAGTTCAGAGACAAGCGGGTAATTTTCTAAAGTTTTTCGTAAATCCGTGAGGTTTATTTGGGCTTGCTCTGCGACTTTTTGTTTATTATTTTTCCAGGCTTGATAAACACGCTGACACTCCGGTGCAATCAGGTTTGCTGTGGCGGTAATACAGCCCGCTCCGCCTTTTTTTAATATGTCCAGCAGTAAAGTCTCAGTACCTGTGTACACCATAAAGTCCGGAATGTTTTGTACTATGCCCAACATATTCTTCCATTCTCCTGAACTGTCCTTGATCCCTGCGGCTATGTCTCCAAATCGCTGCTTTAATTCCTGTAAAATTTTGACATTGAAATTATAGCCGCTTAGTTTTGGAAAATTATAAAAAATGATTCGCAGTCGCGGATCATCCACAATGGATATCAACTCAGAAAAAAAACGGAGAACACTTTTGTCGCTTTGCGGTTTGTAATAAAAAGGAGGGAGCACCAAAACTGTATAAACACCTGCATCAATGCTGGCTTTAGTTAAGTGTACAGCATCCTGAAGAGCACAAGAGCCAGTACCCATCATAAGACTATCCGTTGGTAATTTCTTTGCAGATAGTTCAATAATGGCCAGACGTTGTTCAATAGTCAACGAATTGGCCTCGCCAGTGCTACCAAGTAACACTACCCCATCAGACCCTGATTCGAGTAACCATTGTGCATGACGAACTAATGCTGGTAAATTTGGTTCAAATGAGGCTGTGAGAGGTGTCAAGGAAGCTGTATAGACACCGTTTAGAGGGCGATTCATACGCAAAACTGTTAAAGGTTGAGGAAAAGATGATATGACAAAAACGATTAGTTAAACTATCAAATTTACAAAATAGTATTTATTTTTGTGAAAGATCTAAACACAGAGCTTATTCCGATACAACTTGACGAATTTGCTCTAGTGCCTTGAGAATTTGATCCTCTGTGACCATCAAGTTTGTGACGGCTCTGATTGAAGTGTTGTCCCACGGTAGCATGTGAGTATCCTGTTCACTCAGACGCTCGGCAAATTCATGTGAAGACATTTCTGACAAACTGAAAATTAAGATATTTGTTTCTACATCTTCAGGATTGATTTGAATTCCCTTAATTTCTTCAAGTCCCCTGGCAAATAATTTTGCATTCGCATGGTCTTCATTCAATCTTTTTCTGTTATTTTCGAGCGCATACAAAGCTCCTGCAGCTACAATTCCAGCCTGTCTCATCCCGCCACCGAATTGTTTCCTGAATCGCCTGGCCTCCATTATAAAATCAAAGCTGCCCACCAAAGCTGAACCCACTGGCGCCCCAAGTCCCTTGGAAAAACAGACACTGACTGAATCAAAATGACGTGCAATATCAGATTCTTGAACTTTTAAATTAGTTGCCGCATTCCAAATTCGTGCTCCATCAAGATGCATTTTTAAATTTTTTGATCGGGCAACTTTTTCCACTTCAGCTATTTTTTCAAGTGGCCAAACTTTTCCGCCTCCACGATTGGTCGTATTTTCTAAACAAACCAGCTTTGTACGAGGTAAATGCAAATCCACTGGTCTCATAATTGTTGTATGAGGTTCTTTTTCGGAGATAACATCTTCCATTTCTTTTGCTCCAAAAACTCCTCTTTCTCCCGAAATTAAGCTGCAAATCACTCCTGAGAGTGCCGCCGTTCCGCCAGCTTCATAAAAATATATGTGTGCATTCTTGTCAATTAATATTTCATCTCCGGGTTCAGTGTGTGTTCTTACTGCCACTTGATTGGTCATGGTTCCGGAAGACATATAAATAGCTGCATCTTTTCCGAGAATTTCTGCGACACGTTCTTCCAGAGCATTGACGGTTGGATCTTCACCATAAACATCATCACCCACAGGAGCTTGTGCCATTGCTTCCCGCATTTCTGCAGTTGGAAGTGTTATAGTATCGCTGCGAAGATCAATCATAATATATTGATTTGTTTATGGGTTAAATTGTAAAAGCATAACAAATTATGTGAGAAAAATACAAAAGAGAGGAAAATCCCTGACCGAATAAATCAGACAGGGATTAAGAGGCTGGAAGAGTTTTTTCAGGAAAGTTGAGTTAGCGCACGTTTGGCATAAACCTGTGCCATAGCACGCCGGTATTCTTCACTGACAAAAACATCACTAAGAACGCTGCGGCCTTCAGCTGCTTTTCCTGATGCAGCACCAATTGATGATTCGTTCAAGGCTTGCCCCCGGATGGCATCTTCAACTCCTGAATCCCGGAAACCGCATTCGCCAACACCGCTAAATCCAACACGAACATCTGAGCAATTTCCTCCTGAAGTACTCATGGCTACCGCACAACCTACATAAGGATAACGAGATGCCGGTTGTGGAAATTTCAGATAGCAGGAATTAGCATTTGCGCTGTCAGTTGGAATCCTTATTTCTGTCAGGATTTCATTCTCACCAAGAGCAGTTTCCCAAAGCCCGGTGAAATAATCGGAGACCGGAATAGTTCGCACTCCTCCGGAACCTTGGACCACGATCGTAGCATCGAGTGCCAACACGACTCCCGGATAATCTGCTTGCGGATCGGAATGCGCTAAAACGCCGCCGATGGTCCCGCGATTCCGGACTTGCACATCGCCGATTTGTCCGGCGGCGTGACTCAAGGCCGGAGCTTTTTGTGACACCAAATCAGACGATTCAATCGCCCAATGCGTGGTTCCGGCTCCGATTGCCAAATAATCGCCTTTGTCGTTTATGTATTTTAATTCCGGAATTCCTCCAATGTCAATTAGAGTTTCCGGAGTTGACAAGCGCAATTTCATGGTCGGAATCAAACTGTGTCCTCCCGCTAAAATTTTGGTTTCCTCGCCGCCTTGTTGCAGAAGCGAAATTGCCTCACTCACCGAGCCGGCGCGTTGATAATCAAAAGATTCTGGTATCATAATAACCTTTTATCAATAGGGTTAGATTTATTTCGCTTGTTGCATTGCAGCCCAAACACGTTGCGGCAAAAGTGGCATCTGAAGATCCTTCACGCCGTAGTCAGACAAAGCATCAATTACAGCATTGACGACGGCTGGAGTGGAACCGATGGTCCCAGCTTCACCGATACCTTTAACTCCCAATGGATTATGAGGGCAAGGTGTTACTGTATGATCTGTTTCAAAGAATGGCATGTTGTCAGCTCTCGGTATGCAATAATCCATCATAGAAGCATTTAACAATTGACCAGAGTCATCATAGACTGCCCCTTCGTAAAGGGCCTGGCCTATGCCGTGTGCTACGCCTCCATGAACTTGTCCTTCAACAATCATGGGATTTATAATATTACCTGCGTCATCGACTGCAATATACCTGACGATTTTAACTTCTCCAGTTTCTTTATCTACTTCCACCACGCATATATGTGCACCGAATGGATAAACAAAATTTACTGGATCGTAAAAACTTGCGAAATCGAGACCAGGTTCTTCATTTTCAGGATAATCGTGAGGTACATATGCCGTAAGAGCAACATCACCAAAACCGACAGATTTTTCTGTACCTTTTACATTCCACGATCCATTAGCGAATTCAAGGTCTTCTGGAGAGCATTCCAGTTTATGAGCAGCAATCCGAGCACCTTTCTCTTTTACTTTGTCCACACTTTTCATAATGGCACTACCACAAACAGCTAGGCTCCTAGAACCATATGTTCCCATTCCAAATGGTACATTTTCTGTGTCACCGTGGATTACATTGACGTCATCCATACCAATTCCAAATGAATCCGCTACAATTTGAGCAAATGTTGTTTCATGTCCCTGACCGTGGGAATGAGCACCAACATACATTGTTACTTTCCCTGTAGGATGAACACGAATACTGGCCGCATCATACAATCCTACTCGTGCTCCCAGCGAACCAACCACTGCTGAAGGTGCAATACCGCAAGCTTCAATGTAAGTTGAAAATCCAATACCCATTAACTTACCATCACTACGAGCGGCAGACCTTTCTTCTTTGAGCTTTTCGTAGTTAGCATTTTTTAGAGCTTTCTTCAAAGCACCTTCGTAGTTCCCACTATCGTATTGCAAAGCAACCTGAGTCTGGTAGCCCGGTTGTTTCACGCCATCAAATGGTGGAATAAAATTTTTAAGTCTAAATTCAGCCGGATCCATGCCAATTTCCCGTGCCGCTGTTTCTACAAGTCGCTCAACGCAATATGATGCTTCCGGGCGACCGGCTCCACGAAGGGCATCGACAGGCACAGTATTGGTTACCACAGCAGTCACATCCACGTGTACGGCAGGTGTGGTATATAATCCCTGCATCAAAGTTCCATGGAGATACGTTGGTACGCAGGTTGAGAAATTGGACAAATATGCACCGAGTGATGCATAGGTCTTGGTTCGCAATCCAGTAATATTCCCATCAGCATCTAATGCTAATTTCGCATCTGTTACGTGATCCCGACCATGGGAATCTGTAAAAAATGCTTCAGTCCGGTCAGCTGTCCATTTTACAGGGCGACCAATTTGCTTGGATGCCCAAAGAACACCACACTCATCATTGTAAGTATTTATCTTACTTCCAAATCCACCTCCCACATCCGGTGCAATGACCCGCAGTTTATGCTCTGGAATACTCAATACAAATGCAGCAATAATCAATCGTGCCAAGTGTGGATTCTGTGAAGTTGTGTATAGGGTGTATTTCTCATCATTACTGTCAAAGTACGCCAGTGCAGCCCGTGGCTCAATTGCATTGGGAACCAGTTTTTGGTTATGGTAGGAAAGTTCAGTAATATGGTGTGCATTTTCAAACGCAGCATCTGTTTCATCCTTATTCCCGAGTTCCCAGTCAAAGATGGTATTGTTTGGGACATCATCATGAACCTGGGGTGCACCATCCTGGGCTGCTGCTTTTGGATCTACAATTGCGTCCAAAACTT
>Ga0208568_1000759_pt1 | contig 11513 bp, 8 predicted proteins | sample DeeseametaMP2969_FD_184165 | JGI IMG/M metagenome (GOLD analysis project Ga0208568, IMG submission 184165) | Marine microbial communities from the Deep Atlantic Ocean - MP2969 (SPAdes) | ecosystem: Environmental > Aquatic > Marine > Oceanic | place: South of Funchal, North Atlantic Ocean... | reverse complement strand
CAGAGATAGGAAAGTCCAAATCACAGTTTGGTGATCTGGTTATCATAAAAATGAACACCCCAGGTGGGCTTGTTACCACGACCAAAGACATCATCACCCTAATCGGCAAAAGTGACGTTCCGGTAGTTGTGTGGATTTCACCCGAAGGGGCAAGTGCCACAAGTGCGGGAGCAATTATCGCTTCAAGTGCTCACCTTCTGACAATGAGCGAGGGTACAAATATCGGAGCCGCAACTCCGATTGGAATGGGAAAAGATATAGAACAAAAGGACGCCAAGGCCAAGGCAGTTAACGACTTGGTGGCGCTCGTTAGTTCTCTTTCCGAGTCAAGAGGGAGAAACTCCAAAGCCTTTGCACAGATGATAAGTGAGGCCGCAAGTTTTGGTGCACAAGAAGCACTTGATAAAAAAATAGTTGATGCCATCACCAATACTCAAGTGGATCTAATCAAATTCATCAACGGGCAAACCGTGAGAATTAAGGGAAAAGATGTAGTTCTTGATGTTCAAGAAGGGGCATCAGTTGTAGAAGCTGACATGGATCCAGGTCAGATGATCCTAGATATTTTTTCTAACCCAATGACCGCCTACATTTTATTTATGATTGGTGCTGCACTCGTTTACTTTGAATTTCAGGCTCCTGGTGGCTTTATTGCTGGCGCAGTTGGTGTTGTATTTTTAATACTCGCAGCAATTGGTTTTCAAGTTCTTCCACTAAACTTTGGTGCGCTAGGACTTATAATTCTTTCCTTTATACTGTTTATCCTTGAGATCTATATCACCAGCTACGGAATCTTGGCACTTGCAGGAACTGCTGCTCTAGTATTTGGCTCGTTATTTCTTTTTAGAACTGAGAACGCTTATATGGACATTCAGTTGCCGCTTATTTTTTCTGTTGTTGGAGCAATTCTTCTCTACATTTTTATTGTTGGGTATGTTCTTTTTGCAGGAGCGACCAAGAGAAAGGATAGAAAAAAGTTTTTTACAAGTAAGGATGAGTCTGCTCACATCTCAAAATATATCAGATTTGAGGAAGGCCAGCACTACTACCAGGTCAAGGTTTCCGGAGAAACCTGGAATGCCAAGAGTTCAAATCGATATGAAATCAAAGACAAAGTAAAAGTCTTAGATCAAGACAATGATAAAATGATACTTATACTAGAATAGGAGTTTTTCATGTTTAGCTATTTGCCGTTTATAGTGATTATTCTTGTGCTTTTGATGAGCACAATCAAAATTCTCAATGAATACGAAAGGGGCGTTGTTTTTCGTCTAGGTGAATTCGTTGCAGTTAGAGGTCCAGGGCTAATTCTTGTTATCCCAGGTCTTGAGAAGATGATGAAAATAGATCTTCGTGTTGTAACTATGGATGTGCCTACTCAAGATATCATCACAAAAGACAACGTATCAATGAAGCTTAACGGAGTTGTCTACTTTAGAGTCAACAATCCTGAAAAGGCCGTTATTCAGGTAGAAAATTTCTACCACGCAACAGCTCAAATCTCTCAAACGACCTTAAGAAGTGTTGCAGGCCAATACGAACTAGATGACCTTTTATCTAGCCGTGAAGAGATCAACGACCGTCTACAAATCATTCTTGATGAACTTACTGAGCCTTGGGGTGTCAAGGTTACAAACGTTGAGCTTAAAGCAATTGACCTTCCCGAAGAAATGCAAAGGGCCATGGCAAAACAAGCTCAAGCTGAAAGAGATAAAAGGGCCAAGATCATCGGAGCTGAAGGTGAATTCCAAGCGGCCAAGAAACTTGCCGAAGCAGCAGAAGTTTTGGCCACTCAGAAAGATGCGTTAACTCTTAGATACTTGGACACCATGAGAGACGTTTCCCAAGGATCAGGAAAATCCAGCATTATTTTTCCAGTCCCATTGGATATTTTCGACGCTTTTAAAAAGTAGCATATATAGGCCGAAGTTCCCCTTCGGCCTTTTCCTTCAAAAAAAACGATTAAGAAAACTTAAGAAAAATTCATATTGGTCGATAAAAGCTATGCGAGGCAAACATGGTATTAATTATTGACGATGAATTTGACATTTGTGAGAGTATTCAGGAGCTACTAGCCGACGACAAGATAGATGCAGACATATGCCCTTGTTCAGTAAGTGCAATGACTAAGCTGGATTCTGGAAATTATGCATGTGTAATAACCGATATTTGCATGCCTGCAATCAATGGCATTGAGCTTTCTAAAAGTATTAAGGCAAAATATCCAAATATTATTGTCATCTGTATTTCATCTTACTCTGATCTTTTGCAACAAGACCTTATAGACGCCAAAGTAGATTTTTGTTTTCCAAAACCATTTTCATCAGAATCTCTAGTTGCATGTGTTCAAACATGCCTAAAAAGAATGCTTACAGCGGCCTAACTATCGCTTTATAAAGCTATTAAGCGCCGCTTTTAATTCGGGAAAAAAGTCCCCCTTTCTAAATGTAATCAAGGGACACTCTTTGCTTTTAGAATTCTCTTCTAGGTAGGTGGTTAACCTGTGAATCGGCCCAGCAACCTTATGACTAATATACAATCCGCCAATTACGCCTAGAATAATGATCACAAAAGAAGTGATAAAAAAGTGAAAGTTTAAACCCTGTTGCTGTTGTTTTAGAAATTCAAAAAACACATGTCCAGAGTCAATCTCACCCATTGCTTTTTTCTCTAGTTCAATAAAGTAATAAGTTATAGCGATGTAAAAGCCTGTACAAGAAGCAAGCGAAAGGCCTAAGAAATACCCGATAAAAACAAACTGAAATCTCTTATTTATAAGATACGTTTTTCGCATTAACCAATCCTCCGTACCTGTGCTAATCGGAAGAATTCTTTCATATATAAATAAAAAACACTTTAATAAGGTTTTTTTAAGAGTTCATTTGAAGAGTAGTAGTTTTAAAAAAAAGGCCTTCCAACATTGGAAGGCCTCTCTATATTTACTCTAAATTTTGGAAGAATTAACGAACAACACTTCTTTTATTTGAAGCAAGCTCTTTCTTTCTGATTCTGATGTTCTCAGGAGTTACTTCTACCCACTCATCATCATCAATCCAATCCAGTGCCCACTCAAGTGTTCTTGGAGGAATTGGAGGAAGGATAAGGTTTTCATCCTTTCCAGCAGTTCTTACAGAAGTAAGGTGCTTCTCTCTAACACAGTTGATGTTCAGATCGTTTGGACGAGTATGCTCACCAACAACCATTCCCTCATAAACTTTCTCACCAACTTTAACAAACTGCTTTCCAGAAGAAAGAAGGTTAAAAAGAGCGTAAGCTGTAGTCTTTCCAGCTCTATCTGAAATAAGAGCACCGTTTTGTCTTGCAAGCATTTTACCTGCATATTCGCCGTAACCAGCGAAGTAAGAGCTCATTAGCCCCTCACCTCTAGTATCTGTTAGGAATTTTGATCTATAACCAATAAGTCCTCTTGAAGGAACCTTAAATTCGATTCTAGTTCTCGACTCTCCTATTGGCGCCATAGTCGTCATGATGCCTTTTCTAGTTCCCATTGCCTCTGTTACTGCACCTGTGGATTCAGTTGGCACATCAAAAACCACGTTTTCATATGGCTCAGTTTTATTACCGTTTTCATCCTCTTCGAAAAGAACTTGAGGTCTTGAGATCATAAGCTCATAACCAGCTCTTCTGATTTCTTCAAATACAATTGCTACTTGAAGCTCACCTCTGGCCTTAAGAATAAAAACTTTTGGATCGTCAGTTGCTTCATATTTAAGAGAAACGTTTTTTCTAATAGCTTCTTGTAAAAACTCTTCAAGCTTTCTAGAAGTAAGGTACTCACCTTCTTGACCTGAAAGCGGCGATGTGGAAACAGAAACACGAACACTAACTGTTGGAGGATCAACTTCAATTCTAGGAAGTGCTTCTGGCTTGTCCATCGAAGTGATTGTATCTCCAATGAAGGCGTCATTTACACCTGAGAGAATTACGATCTCACCAGCTTCAGCTTGAGGAACATCAGCAAAACCTAGTCCGTCAAAGATTTGGATTTTTCCAATCTTAACTTGCTTTGGCTTTCCAGATTCATTAATCCACATATATGGCTTGTTTTCATACATAACACCAGAGTGGATTCTACCAATCATTAGTGTTCCAAGATATTTTGAATAACTTAGGTTTGTAACAAGAAGTTGAAGGTTTCCTTCTTTATCAAGTTGTGCCATTGGGAAGAAATCCCCAACAAAAAAGTCAAGAAGTGGCTTTAGATCGCCCGATCTTGCTTCAGGATCGGTTGAAGCGTAACCGTCTCTTCCAGAACCAAAGAAGAATGGAATATCAAGATCAAAGTCTTCAATTCCTGCAAGATCTACGATTTCTAACATTAGATCTTCAACTTCAGTTTGAACTTCTTCATATCTTTGGTCGGCCCTGTCGATCTTGTTGATCATAACCGCAATTTTAATTCCTCTTTCAATTGCCTTTTGAAGAACAAATCTTGTCTGAGGAAGTGGTCCTTCCGCAGCGTCAACCAAAAGAACAACACCATCAACCATCATTAATGATCTTTCTACCTCTCCACCGAAGTCGGCGTGACCTGGAGTATCTAAAAGGTTTACTTTGTAATCTTGCCATTGAAATGCACAGTTTTTGGCGGTGATTGTAATCCCTCTTTCTTTTTCAAGCTCTCCCGAGTCCATAACCCTTTCGGATACAGCTTCGTGCTCGGCAAAAAGTCCGGATTGTTTTAATAATTCGTCCACAAGCGTGGTTTTTCCGTGGTCAACGTGCGCCACAATAGCAATGTTCTTAAGTTTCATTAGTGATAGTCTCCGAGGATTTTTTTGATCTTGGGCATTATTGCGGATTAGACATTGATTGTACATAGGAATCTGGATTTTTAGCCCCGTGCAAAACCAACCGATTTAAGCGCTTTCAACCTCTTGAATATACCAATTTAGGCTTTTACGCTGGGAGCGTCTTGAGAATTCAAATTTCAATCCATATAGCTTTCCATCCCCGTCGGAGTCAATGCCTCGAACGACAATTGCTTTAAATGGACCTTTAAGCTCCTCTTCTTTGAATTCAAGCTCAATCGATTCACCCAATTTCAACTCTTTTTCAATTCTCAACAGGGCCCCACCCTGGCTAATATCAACCAAGCATCCACTACATTGATGCTCCCCGACGCGAACCTCAATTTTCTTATCGAGCTTGATCCTCTCATTAGCCCTAAACACCTGCTTTGCTTTCTTTATAAATGGTCTTCTGTGCTCAGGGGTTAAAAAATAAAGCACAATGGCACTATTTAAAACCAAAAGAAGATTTGAGCTAATATGTGGAGTTTCCTGTACATATGGCCAACTAAATTGATCATAAGCAATATGGGCATATAGAGAGTATAGATGTGTCCCTACAAAGACAAAGATACTCCACCATGCGGTTTTGGCCAAAGCAAAACCTGCCAAAGGGAAAAGCATCCAATATTCAAAAATTTTAATTGGGGACTCAATGCTTAAGATAATTCCGAAAACGGTCTCAAAAGAAAAGCCAGTAATAAACTTTAAATAGGCAGTCTTTAACAGTGGTTCCATTATCAAAAGTCCACTAAGAAGATAAAAAGCAAGCCCTCTTTTTTGGGTAGATATTTTTGTAATTTGCTTATCTAGGCCATTAAGTTTTTCAAGCCTTCCAACAGAATCTTCAAAAAGCTCATCAATTAGGGCTCTTCTCACAACTTCAATATGCTCAATTTTATCGTACTGCTCCAAGATTTCATCATCACAAATTAAAATGGAAGGGGTTTTGTGGAGCATTAATACTTTAATAACTCTATCTACCTCTTCAGACATAAGATTAATTTCACTTAGATTGATCACAACTAGCTTTGGCCTTTCTTTTTCAAGTCTCGCCAGGCCTCTGTATATATCAGGCTCCAAGTTCCCGGCCGATATGCCTTCGATTGGACTGCCAATATATAGCTCAATCATTATGCCTCCTAAATGGAATGAATTTATTCAGGGAAGTTTTTATGGAATATCTGAATTTTACCACAACTGCTCCTGAACTTATAAAAAAAGGTGAAAAGTATTAAAAAACAAGGGTTTAGATTCCAAGTATTGAATCAGCAACTTTTATACCGTCCACGGCCGCTGAAGTTATACCACCCGCGTAGCCAGCTCCCTCACCGCATGGATAGAGTCCTTTATGCGAAGTGGATTCAAAACTTTTCCTGTCTCTCAAAATTGTAATTGGTGCAGAGGTCCGTGTTTCTGGAGCAATGAGAACTGCCTTTGCACTTGAGTATCCCTTCATCTTTCGGTCAAACTCTCTCAGTGCTTCATGTAAATGTTGAGACACAAACTTTGGAAGAATCTTTCTAATATCCGCCTTTACTAGCTTTGATGGACAAGAGGTTTTGGGAAGTTCATCTTCATTTAATTTTCCGGCCAAAAATTCTTCAACTGTCATGGCGGGAAGCTCTTTTCCAGAGCCAAGCTCCTTTGAAACTTGATATGCCTTCCTCTCAATTGATTCTTGAAACTCGAGACCCGCCAACGGATCTTTATCGCTAAAATCTCTGCCAGCTTTAACACTCACAACTAGAGCCGAATTTGACCAAGGGGAGTTTCTAGCAAAGTTGCTCATTCCATTAATTACGATTCCACCCTCGTCTGTTCCAGAAGATAAAACATATCCACCAGGGCACATGCAGAAACTGTAAGTGCCTTTATCTGTCTTTTGTTGGTGATAAGTCAGCTTGTATCTTGCGGCCTCCAACTCTTGTGCAAATCGTCCATGTTGAATGGAATCAATGACACTTCTTGGGTGCTCAATTCTCACACCCACAGCAAAGTCTTTCTGAGAAAGTGCTACATTATTTTGATTTAAATGATGATACAATTCTTTGGCACTGTGACCTGCAGCCAATATTACGTGATCAGAATAAAGTTTCTCACCATTTGAGAGTTCCACCCCGATAACTTTGTCCTGCTCGAATATGAGCTTATCCACACGAGTATTATAATAAAACTTACAGCCATTATCTTTTAAAAAGCCACTGATTTTACCTATCAAGGCACGAATTTTATTAGAGCCAAGGTGGGGATTTGATATATAGGCCGTCTCCTCAGGAGCCCCAAACTCCACAAATTTATGCATTACATATTTTACTAACGGGGACTTCACTCTCGTAATGAGTTTTCCATCACTAAATAGCCCTGCTCCGCCTTCGCCAAAACAGACGTTACTCTCAGTGTCTAGCTGCCCCTTTCTCCAATACTTTGAAATTGCGAGCATTCTTTTATTGGCCTCATCCCCTCTTTCGATAATGATGCACGGAACCCCCTTTTCAACCATTCTCAGAGCTCCAAAAAGGCCAGCAGGCCCAGCTCCGATAAAAATAGGTGGTTTACTCGGAGCATCTACTTCCTTAGGCTCTTCTTTATAAGAGCTAAAAGACTCCCCTTCTTTGATGACTTCCAAAATGTAGTGATAAACAGGCTTTTTGCCACGAGGTGCTCCTCTGGCGTCCAAGCTTTTTGAAAGAATGCGATATTGCTTGAACTCAGGAAATTTAGATTTAAAATAACTCCCAAGTTCTTGGTTAAAATCAAGCTTAAATTGAATTGTCTTTGGCATAATGAAGTACTTATAATACCCCAAAAGCTTGGAAGCAACATGAAAATACAACTGATCACAATTGGTAACGAACTTTTAGACGGAAAAATACAAGATAAGAATGCATTTTGGCTTGCACGGTTTTGTTACGAGCATCATATTGATTTTATTAAGAACCATATAATTCCCGACAATCGAGAGTCATTTTTCACGGCCCTTGAGGAGGCATGGAGCAACTCCGACCTTGTAATAACTTCAGGGGGCCTAGGCCCAACCAAGGATGATCTTACAAAAGATCTACTATCCGAATTCTTTGGATGCCCGTTGGTTGAAAGTGAACAGGCCATGAGAGTTACTTTAAGTAACTATAAAAAGTCTAAAAGAGAGTACAATCCCAATCAGAACTATTCAAAAGTCCCCAATGGTTTTACCGCTTTGGATAATGAGATCGGCTATGCTCCAGGGCTTCTGTTTGAAAAAGACTCAAAAATGATAGCGGCACTTCCAGGCGTTCCCTCTGAATTTAAAACAATGTTTAAAGACGAAGTTTTGAAAAGGGCCAATGGAAGCTTTAAAAACTCTGGCAAGTTGAAAAAACATGTCATAGTTAAAACATATAAGGCCCCAGAAGCGATGATTTTCAACAAAATTGCTCCAAAGCTATGGGAAGAGCTTGAATCCTTTGGTGAGGTAAGCTCTCTTCCTCACCCTATGGGCGTTGATATTGGGGTTAAAATTGAAGCAAGAGATGAGGCCAGTCTTAAAACCAAAGAGCAAGGTGTAAAAGACTGTGTCAATTCAAGTGCCATTCAGGATTACATATGGCACATAGGTAATGAGTCATTGGAAGAAGTAATTATTAAGAAAGCAAAAGAGAAGAGCCTAACTCTTGGTTTTGCTGAATCATGCACCGGTGGCCTTTGTGCTTCTAGGATAACAGATATCTCAGGGAGTTCTTCAGTATTTCTTGGAAGTATTATCGCCTACCACAATAGCGTCAAAAAAATTGTACTGAATGTTAACTCCTCCACCTTGGAAAAATTTGGAGCTGTTTCCAGTGAGACAGCTTGGGAAATGGCACAAGGAGCAAGGAATGTGCTAGGAGCAGACTTAGTAGTCACAACTACAGGCATTGCAGGCCCTGGCGGTGCTACACCGGATAAGCCAGTGGGAACGGTTGGTATTGGATATTCTTCAGAAAGAAAGTGTGCTGGAGATATCCACCACTTTTCAGATAGAGACAGAGTCGACATGAAGTTTGTTTTCTCTCAACTGGCCCTATTTACGATGTTGGAGCAGATAGAAAAGTTTTAATCTTCCTCTTGTACAAACTTTCGTGCAATTCTTTGATCTGCATCTCTAAGTCTGTGTGACAAAGTAGTCATTAGGGACCTAAACCATCTTGGCTGGTTATCAAGAACATCCATAAATTTTTTGTGAGGAATGACCAATACTTCACTATCCTCGCGAGCTTTAACAGATGCACTTCGCGGTAAATTGTCTAAAAAGCTCATCTCACCTACAAGTTCCCCTTGCTTAACTTCGCCAATTATTATGTTTTTTTCATCATTGTTCATTTTGGTGATAGTAAATCCACCACTTAAAACCCAGTACATTTCCTGACTCTTTGCTCCCCCTTCAGTAATTAGATACTCACCCGCTGGTACAGATCGAATATTTTCATCTTTAAAGTTTGAGCTTCTTTGAATGCTTGCAACCTTCTTTTTAAACTCCAATGCAGTGAATGGCCTCGCAAGAAACTGTAGATTGTCTATTTGAGAGCATTCTTCTTGAATAACTTCAGCATCTTCACCAGTTACAAGAAAACCTGTTCTTTCTTTAACATTTTTTCTTTTCTCGGCTTCGCGGATCTGTCTTACAAAGTCAACTCCGCCTACACCTTTAATATCCATATTGATTATCACGAACTGAAAGCCCTGATTTCCAAACTTAAGTCTGGCCTCTGTACCAGTTTTTGCCCGGATCACCATATGGCCGCTCAAGGCCTCTTTCATTGCAAGAAAGTCCTCATCAGATGTCTCTACAATTAAAATGTTCATGTTCTTTTTCATGAAGTGTTTTACGGCAAAACTAGCTTGCTTCTTTAATCATCAACGTGGAGAAGTTTTGGGGTGAACGGATATACTGAGCCCTCTGCCCATGAGTCACCATTAGTTAGAAGATTATTTAACCCAGGGGAATTCTCCAGGTCATTAAATGGCGTTAATATGTGGTGTCCTATACCGTTGGCAGCTAATGGACTAAACGCTGTAAGCTCCCCGCCAAAACTAGGTATGGTATAATCAAAGTTAAGATTTAGACTGGTTGTAGCTCCAGTACCAGTAGTAACTCTCAGGTAGTCCACCTCACCACTCATGCTTTCATGAAGGAAAATATTCCCATCATGAGTGCCATCAAAGCCAGGGTCTGAATAGGACCAGATATTACATGTTAACAGGGTGCAACTTCCAGTTAGACCACTATCTGAAGCTAGGTACAGCAGTGGTTCTAAAGCATAATAGCTATCTATTTCAGAGCTAGAACCGCCAGTAGAGCCTATGATTCCACCTACACTTGAAGGAACAAACGAATAAGTAAACATTTTATTCATAGAATAACTATTTTTAACTTGCCCGTTATTTATACCTACGAGTCCACCAATATCACCTAAAGAACTTGGCAGCGCAATTTCGGAGCCCAATTCCACATAGGTGTTGGAGACAACTCCATCGTTGACTCCTACCAATCCACCAACCGAAAAAGCTCCCGAAGATGCACCAATATCAATTAATGACAACGCTTTACTCTCTAGAATGAGGCCAGCTGCATCATTGTGTCCTACAAGCCCTCCTAAGTTAGAAACAGAAGAGCTAGTAGTATCATTTAGAGACACTAGGGATTTTGTCTTTGTAATTTGATTTTTATTAACCCCCGCGACAGCTCCGAAGTTAAAAAAGATATCGGATCTCCCATAGACTGATGACTTAGATATCAATCCTTGGTTCACTCCTACCATGATGCCATTTTCGGTTGCAGAAGCACCATTTCTAACACCAAAGACGTGCACATTATTAATAAGTCCATTGTTTGTTCCGGCCAAAACTGCCTCTCCTTTATCGGCCATCCCAAAGACATTTAAATTCTCTATTGTTGCACTTAAAGAAATCTTATTAAATATTCCTGCAAAAGTAGCATCTGTTCCAATATCATTGATTATAATTGAATGGTTATTTCCATTTAATTTACTTTTTAGATCAAGCCCACCTTGCCCATCCCCAAGGTTAATACTCTTTCCAAGTTCAAAGAAATGACCAGCAATACCATCAATTTCCATAAATTGATCACGATTACAAATAATGGCAGGACGGTCTTCACTCTTACCATAGTTATTAATATTTATTTGATCCGCTATTGGTTTTAGAGCATCCCCGTGACAGAGGTCTTCTTCACCACTAAGAAATGGATATCTTCCCGCTTCAAGTTGCCAAGGAAATGCGTTCCAAGGAGTACCACTCAAAGTATTAAGTGCAGCATCTGATACATTTGTGGCCTGTGGTTGAGCTGAAACTTCATCAGATACCAGCACAGATGTAAATGAAGGAGAGCCGTATCCAAGTACTTGCTTACAAGTTGTACAACCAGGTTCTTCAAAATAAAGCTTGCCTGCGTAGAAGGATTTGGAGACGGATGTTCCCTCAAACTTACCAACAAGTCCTCCTAGATTTAAGCTTATTGAATCCCTTGTATTAACTATGGCCATTTCTGAGTACGAGTTATTTAAACTTCCTTTTAGATAACCAGCAATCCCGCCAAAGTCTTTGCCGTGACCAAATATAATCCCCTTACTTGCTGCATGATAAACTTGAGCTGCAGCGTGGGCGGACTTACCAACTATACCTCCAACTCCAATGGACTCTTTGTTATGAGATAGGATGATT
>Ga0208568_1000754_pt1 | contig 11609 bp, 8 predicted proteins | sample DeeseametaMP2969_FD_184165 | JGI IMG/M metagenome (GOLD analysis project Ga0208568, IMG submission 184165) | Marine microbial communities from the Deep Atlantic Ocean - MP2969 (SPAdes) | ecosystem: Environmental > Aquatic > Marine > Oceanic | place: South of Funchal, North Atlantic Ocean... | reverse complement strand
CCTCGGAGTTTTTGACTGAGACGGGCAACCCGGCGCCACCTCCAAACAGGTGGGCCAATTGTATGCGCCCGTGCCTGGCCGGTCAAACAGGTATACGTTTGCCCGGCCAGTGTTCGCATGGATATACTGCACCCACGAAACTTCATTCAGCCTTCCGGAGGCGCGGTGCAGCCAGCTATCTGGGACCCGGCCGAGACTATCTCCCGCGAGAAGATGGAACAGCTCCAAGTGGAGCGCCTTCGGGACTGCGTCCGGCGGGTTCAGGAAAAGGTCCCCTTCTACCAAGAGCGGCTCTCCGGGTTCGAGCCGGCCAGCATCCAGTCTCTGGCCGACTTGGCGCGGCTGCCGTTCACCCACAAGCAGGACCTGAGGGATAATTATCCCTTCGGGCTCTTCGCGGCGCCCATGGCAGACGTGATCCGCATCCACGCCTCCAGCGGCACCACCGGCAAGCCCACGGTGGTCGGTTACACGGCCAACGACATCGACATATGGGCCGGTCTGGCGGCGCGGGCACTATCTCTGGCCGGGGTAACCCGGGATGACATCGTCCAGAACGCCTACGGATACGGTCTGTTCACCGGTGGACTGGGGCTCCATTACGGGGTCGAGAGATTGGGCGCGGCGGTCGTGCCGGTCTCCTCCGGAAACACTTCACGGCAGGTCATGCTGCTACAGGACTTCGGCACAACCGTCCTCTGCGCCACTCCCTCTTACGCCCTGGTCTTGGCGGAGAGCGCGTCCGAGATCGGCTATGACCTGAAAGCCGGGCCCCTGCGGGTGGGTATCTTTGGGGCTGAGCCCTGGTCGGAAGAGATGCGCGCCGAGATCGAGTCCCGGTTGGGAATCATCGCCCTGGACATCTACGGCCTGTCTGAGGTCATGGGGCCGGCGGTGGCCATGGAATGCACCCAAAAATCGGGGATGCATATCGCCGAGGACCACTTCATTCCTGAGATCATCGACCCAGAAACTTCGGAGCCGCTGCCGTTGGGCCAACCGGGAGAGTTGGTCTTCACTTGCGTAACGAAAGAAGCCCTGCCACTGGTCCGTTACCGCACCCATGACCTGGCGCGGCTCCTGCCCGGCGATTGCGCCTGCGGCCGCACCACGGTCCGCATGGAGAAGGTCCTGGGCCGCAACGACGACATGCTGATCATTCGCGGCGTAAACGTGTTCCCATCGCAGATCGAGGCCGTGCTGCTGGCCATCGGCCAGGTGGAGCCCCACTACCAATTGATTGTGGAAAGAGGCGCTGACCACCTGGACGAACTTGAAGTCAGGGTCGAGTCGGCAAGCGGTCCCAGCCAGCACGGCGAGCTTAGAGGAAGATTGGCGACCAGCCTGCGCAACGCTCTGGGCATCGGCTGCGACGTGACGATCTTGGCCCTTGGAGAGATCGCCCGCAGCGAGGGAAAGGCGGTCCGGGTCATCGACAACCGGCACATCTAGCGAAACCCCGCCCACCGGAGGCAAGCCAATGGAATTGCAGACCATGAGATACGAGACCGACGACGACCTGATCCGTTTGACCCTGGACCGGCCCGAGGTACTGAACGCGGTCACCTACCAGGGCACGCTGGAACTGCATCAAGCGGCCCAGTCGATCCACGACGACCCCCACGCCAGGGCCGTGCTCATCCGAGGAAACGGCCGGGCTTTCTGCACCGGAATAGACCTCAAAGAGCTGGCGGCTGAGGAGACGCCCCACGACTACTTTGTACAGTGGGACCAGGCCCTGCGCCTGCTCGAAACTTCCGACAAGATAATAATCTGCGCCATCCAGGGATACGCCTTGGGCGGCGGTCTTCAGCTCCCACTGGCGTGCGACATTCGAATCGCCACCGAGGACGCGGTATTGGGGTTACCGGCGGCCAAAGAGGGGTTCATACCGGGACTGGGCACCTACCGGCTGCCCCGGTACATCGGCCTGGGCCGGGCCAAGCGAATGGCCATCTCGGGCGAGAACGTCGACGGTCTTGAAGCGCTTCGCATCGGGTTGGTGGACTACGTCGTCAAAGCTCAAGACTTCGACCAGGAAGTTGAGGAGCTAGCCGAGCGGTATCTGGCCCTCAGTTCCGAGGGCGCGCGGCAGACCAAGCTCATGCTTTCGGCCTACCAGGACCTGCCCCACGGCCAGTTCTTCGAGGAATACCTGCACCGCCAGTCCATCGCCATCGCCTCCCCCGACCACGACGAGGCGATGAACGCCCTCCGGGAGAAACGGGGCCCGGTCTACAAGTCGCGATAGGGTCGGTTTCTAGGCGGGATTTACCGTCTCTTGGGGCCCCGGCACCTTTACTTCTGGCCGTTTCCAGTGACCACGGCGGTCGCCTGCTCAAGGTCCCCGATGGAGATTGGTTTCTGAAGAACAAGATTGGCCAGCGGGTCCAGGAAGGAACGGGTGCTGGAATTCGCCATGTCTCCGGTGAGAAATATGATCTTACCGGCCATGACCGGGTCCGCCGCGTTTAATCGTTGGAATAATTCTTGGCCGCCTGTCCCGGCCATGCGCAGATCGAGCATGATGCAGTCGTAGCTCTGGTCTTGCAATCTATCCCAGGCTTCATCGCCGTCGCCGGCCGCGTCGACTTTATGATTCCGTCGCTCAAGAAGCCTGACGATGATGTTCCGGAGGTCTGGCTCATCGTCAACCACCAACAGCCGAAGCGGGGAAATGGCTGGTTCATCTGGCCGACCGGCGGCGCCCGAGTCGCTCGGCGGAACTTCTATTTGGAAGGTGGAACCCGACACGCCGTCGCTCTCCGCCCACAATGAGCCCCCCAACTGGGCAATGATTCCATAGGAAACACTCAGGCCCAATCCCGTACCGCAGCCCGCCTCTTTAGTCTTGAAAAATGGGTCGAACACTTTCCCCAGATTTTCAGCCGAAATACCAGGTCGATCGTCGGATATGCTGATTCGGGTTGACCCGCCGGTCTCCTGAACCGAAATCGAAATGTGACCGCGCCCGTGGGCCCCGACGCAGGCATGCTCTGCATTGCTCAGAATGTTTACGAGGACCTGGGTCATCAATTGCTCTCTATCGCGATTTCAGGATGGTCCAAGAGAACATTGGTTGAAGCAGAGATGTTGTTCACGCGAAAGTCGTGATTCTTCAGCGCCAGGCCACGTTCGATGAATTCTCTGGCATCGACCGCGGCGGATCTCCGGGGAAGACTTCTTCGCGAATTGCAATAGGTTCCGTACGATGGTTGCCGCCCGTTTCCCTTGATCTGAGATGACCTTCAAGTCATTGATGACCGGGTTTGGAAGGCCCTGGCTCATCAGGGATTCGGAGTAAAGGCTGATGGCGGCCAATGGGTTATTGATCTCATGGGCCACGCCGGATGCCAACTCCCCCACAGAGAGCAGACGGCCAGCTTCGGCTATCCTTTCTAGTTCCGTCTTTCGATCCGTGATGTCTTCGGCGAACCCGCTCATCCTGAACAGATTTCCATCGGTGTCGTTCACCGGAAAGCCACGGCTGTGGATCCACCGCACCGAGCCGTCCCGTTTGATGATTCTATATTCCACATCAAGATAGCCGGTCTTGTCCGCGTCGCTGCTACCCTGTTGAATCATTTCCCTGTCTTCAGGGTGAATGTTCCTGTAGATCTTTCCAAAGTCAGCGTAGGTATCTGCCAGCGGTGAGTCCCAAACCTCTTCAGCATTCGGGCTTGCGTATAACAGACGACGCGGATCCAGTTCAACCAGCCAAAATACTCCGCTAATGCTGTCCGCAATCTGCCGGAACCGCGTATCACTCTCCGAAAGGGCCAGCTGTGCCCGGTCTCTCTCAGTGGACAATTTAAAAGTAGCGAGAGCGCCTGCCAGCATGATACCTATTCGGTCCGCTGTGGCCATGTCGTATTTGCTGTATTCTCTCTCGCAGGGACAAGAGAATCAATGTTCCGATGATGTTTCCTTCGAAAACCAGTGGCACGGCCATCATCGTCCGATAGCCGCGACCAAACATCTCTTGGACGATCGGTAATGACCCGGAAACCAAACGCGGATCGTCAGAATTAATGATCTGACCTGTTCCGTGCTTGACGACCTCAGCGGTTATCGACCCCGCATAGAGTTTGCCGTAATTACCCACCACCATCAATCTTGGATCATGCAAGAATTAGGTGAAATCCGGACTGAAAGTCTCGGTGTCGAGGTCTACAGCTACAATCACAACATGGTCCAGAGAGATGACATTGGCAATCTCAGATATCAGCGCCTCAGACGCACCTGGTCTGCTCAGCGGCACGCTCAAGATTCGACCTATCGCGGCCTCTGCTTCAAGGATGATCCTACCCCGCGCTTCACTTTCTGAGCGGGCCAACTGGGCCCGGTCTCTCTCGGCGGCAATCTTGAAGGTAGCTAGCCCCCCGGCCAGTAGAGCGCTGATCCGTCCCGCGGTGATCAGGTCCTCTTCACAGTATTGTCCGTCTAGCCTAGAACAGACAACAGTCCCGTTGATCGTTCCCTCAAACTCCAACGGCACAGCAAGGATGGAACTGTAGCCGTGATCGATGACTATCTGGGCTAGGGGCAGTTCTCCAGACGATATCCGGTCATCGTCGGAATTAACTATCTGACCGGCCCCCGTACGAATCACCTCGGCGGTGATCGATCCGGAATATGGCTGTCCTACAATGCTGGCGACCATCTCGTCGAGGTTGTTAAAAATTTCGTTGAATTCCTGACTGAAAGTCTCTGCTTTGAGGTCTACACTCATGATGACGAGTCTGTCCGTAGGAATTATCTTATCGACCCGTAATCTCATCGCGTCAATCACATCGGAATCTTCCCTGGGGGAACTCAGGATTTTACCGATGGCAGCCTCTGCCTCAAGAATAGCCTTGTTTTTTGCGATTTCCCGTTCGGCTTCGACCCTAAATTCCCGTTGTTTGAAATCGGCGAACGCCCCTGCCACCAGATTCCCCAGCCTTGCGGCTTTGGCTAGGTCTTTTCCAGTGAACGGGCCTGAACCTCGGTTAAATCCCATCGTGCCGATGACTTGGTCTCCCACGATCAGGGGAACCGAGATGAGGTAAGGCTGACCGGAAGAGACGAACAATCCTGCTCGGGGGAACCTTGGTTTCGCGCCCTCACGATCATCCAACCTAAAGATCTGGCTAGTTCTGGACCGAACAACAATCTCCATTGCTGTCCCATCGATCGGTATGGCTTTCCCAATAACGAAGTCCGGAATCTGTTCACCAATCAGGAACTCAGTGGTATAGGCATTGTTTGCGAGGTCCAAGGAATTCAGAGCTACTCGCTCGAACTCGATAATTTCCGCCGCTTCCTCCGCGAACCTTTTAAACACATCGGGACCGACCAAGGTGGAGCTGACAATTCCGCTGATTTTGGCCTCCGCCTCGTTTATCTCCTGGAGTCCCGCCTTCGCAATCATCATCCCAACCACGGCGCCAACCGCGACGAGCATTCGGACGGTGTCTTCTTGAAAATGGTCGAGGAATCTGGAGGCAAAACTGAGAGTACCAAAGATCTCCGCATCAATCAGGACGGGGAGTACCATCGAGGACTTAACGCCCGAGTCCAAATAACCTTGAATCAAGGTTTCTTTGGCAGGATAGTTGTTGACCACGGCGGGAATGCCTGTACGGAGTGTTTCTGATGCCATGCCGGTGCTAACCGAGATGCTCATCCGGATGTCTTCGGGCGGCACCAGGAAGTTGTAGGAGGCGACAAGGTCTAATTTGGAGTTGTCGGGATCCCATTCACGCAGAATGACCAGATCCGCGCCAGTGAACCTGGCCAATGCCGCCAGCGTTGATTCACATTTTTCCAAAAAGGACAGGCGGCCCGTCAGGATTCCGGTGATTTCGACAATCGTGTCTAATTCTTCGGGGTTTTGATGGGAGTCGGCCATTGCTACCATATTGGAAAAATCTTGAACTCCATCCGAGGACATTAACCCAAATAGGGAGTAATAACGTCAAAAATACTGACTTATTGCGATAGCCATAACATTCACTGCCAGATTATTGCAGGTTTCGTACCATACATCATGCCTAATCCATCTTTAAAACACGATATCCAATCAGCATAGCTCTGACCTAGGGTCTTGCTGGATATAAGCCCCTTAATACGCATGGAGTGACCGCTGCCAATAGTGGAGCGCGGCGACATCTGGGGCCGGTTTTTAGACCTTAGGCCAGACCCGTAGTGCCAGCGCTTCTTGCATGGCGATGATATCGCTGGGGTCGCCGGCCTTGGAACTGGCCACCCCGCCAAAGTCGAATATCAGGTTGGTCACCCCGATTGCCTCGTAGGACCGGATGTCCTCGGCCACCTTGTCGGGCGGGCCGGCAAATGGGATTCCGTCTGTGCCATCTGAATTGGGATCAAAAGTGGACACCCGGAACGCGACCTCGACGTCTTTGGGGTCTCGTCCCTCGCGCTCGGTGCGGGCCGCCAACCGGTCCATGGACGCTTTCAGCAACTCGGGGGTGCCCAGCGGGAACCCGGGGTTGGTCCCCACGGGGTGCCACGCGTTCCCCATGCGGGCGGCCCGCCGAATGGCCCGGTTGCTCTCGCCACCCACCCAGATGGGGATGTGGGGCTTCTGCACGGGTTTGGGCAAGAAATGAATATTCGAAAAGTTGACGTACTTGCCCTCGAACGTCGGGTCGTCCGACGTCCAAAGCTCGATGAAGGCCCGGATATATTCGTCGGTGACCGCCCCTCGGTCATCGAAAGACGGCAGGTCCAAGGTCTCGAATTCCTCTCTCAGCCAGCCGGCCCCCACGCCGAGAGTCACCCGGCCGTTGGACAGCACGTCCAGGGTGGCCAGAGCCTTTGCAGCGACGATGGGGTTGCGGTGGGGCACGATCATGACGCTGGTGCCCAGGCGCAGAGTGGTGGTCTGGCCTGCGATGAACGCCAGCACCGTGAGTTGGTCGAGGCAGGCCCCGCCGATGGTCCCGGGGTGGACGGCTTCAGGGTTGTAGGGATAAGGCGAGGAGATGTCCTTGGGGAAGACTATGTGGTCTGGACAGACCACCGTATCGAACCCCAAGTCCTCGCCCCGGCGGACCAGGGCCCGCATGGACTCTGGTGCCGAGAGGGGACCGCTGCCGGGTATTGTGAAACCGTATTTCATGCTTGTTCTCCCATGTCCGGACTCCTGCTGCTACTGATAAAACAGAGGGTCTCAGTATCCGGGGAGTGTATTAACCGCCTCGGTGCCTGTCAACGCAGTCCGTTCCGCGCCCATTCTGATAAGATTGACCAAATCGTTCCAAGCCGGACCGAGCGCTATGGCTGATACAGGCACCGCATCCGGTCACGAGACCGGAATCTTCGTGGATTTTGCCACCAGTCCCTCCCAGTACAAGCACTGGCGGCTTGAAGTCGACGGGCGGGTCGCCCGGCTGAGCTTGGACGTCCAGGAAGACCAACCTTTGGTCCCCGGTTATGAGCTCAAGCTAAATTCCTACGATCTGGGCGTGGACATCGAGTTGTATGACGCCGTCCAGCGGCTGCGGTTCGAGCACCCCGAGGTCGGCGCGGTGGTGATCACTTCCGCCAAAGACCGGGTCTTCTGCGCCGGCGCCAACATCAAGATGCTGGGCCAGTCGGGCCACGGCTTCAAGGTGAATTTCTGTAAGTTCACCAACGAGACCAGGAACAGCATGGAGGATGCGTCGGCGAACTCGGGCCAGACCTATATCTGCGCCATCAACGGCCCCGCCGCGGGAGGCGGGTACGAGTTGGCCTTGGCCTGCGATCACATCCTGCTGATCGATGACGGCTCAAGCACCGTTTCTTTACCCGAGTTGCCCTTGCTGGCAGTCCTGCCCGGCACCGGCGGGCTGACACGTCTGGTGGACAAACGCGGGGTACGGCACGACCACGCCGACTTCCTCTGCACCACCTCGGAGGGCATCCGCGGCAACCGGGCCTTGGACTGGCGGCTGGTGGACCAACTCGCCCCCCGCTCTGCATTCGATGAGGCAGTCACCAAACTGGCATCGGAGACCGCCGCGAAGTCCGACCGGCCCGCCTCCGCCCAAGGGATCGACCTAACGCCCCTGGAGCGCCAGGTCGACGCAGACCAAATTCGCTACGAATACGTCAAGATCGTCCTGGACCGGGAGCTGGGGGTGGCTAATATCCTCATCCAAGGTCCAAGCGGAGCCCCCCAGTCCAGCCTCGAGTACATCCATGACGCCGGCGATAAGTTCTGGCCGCTGGCATTAGCCCGTCAGTTGGACGACGCCATCCTGCACCTCAGGCTCAACGAAAGCGAGACCGGGACCTGGGTGTTCCGCACGAAGGGCGACAAAAACCTGGTTGCCGCCTACGATGATCTCCTTTTGAAACACGCCTCGGACTGGCTGGTTCGAGAGATAACACTCTACCTGAAGCGCACCTTGAAACGCCTGGACGTTAGTTCCCGGTCTTTAGTCACACTGATTGAGCCGGGGAGCTGTTTCACCGGGACGCTGCTGGAGCTGGCGCTGGCCGCCGACCGATGCTACATGCTGGACGGAGAATTTGAAGACGATGCCGACTCGGCCGCACCTGCAGCGGTTCGGCTTACGGGCATGAACTTTGGGCCTCTGCCGATGGTCAACGGAATCACTCGCCTGGAAGGCCGGTTCTTGGGCCGGCCCGAGGCCATCGACGCCATCATGGAACGGACCGGCAACGACTTGGACGCACACGCCGCCTTCGACCTGGGTCTGGTCACTTTCATCCCCGACGACATCGACTGGGAGGATGAGGTACGCTTGGCCCTGGAAGAACGGTCCAGCTTCTCGCCCGACGCCCTGACCGGCATGGAAGCCAGCCTGCGTTTCGGCGGGCCGGAGACCATGGAGAGTAAGATATTCGGACGGCTCAGCGCGTGGCAAAACTGGATCTTCCAGCGCCCCAACGCCTCCGGTGAGCAGGGCGCTTTGCAGCTATACGGCACCGGTACGAAACCTCTATTCGACAAAGGCCGGGTGTGATGGCGGACCCGGCGAGATTTGAGTAAATCATGGCTATAGAACATTCAAACATCGACTACTCCGAGCGCATTCCTAACAACGTGGACCTGTCGGGCAACCGCCGTCTGCAACGGGCGCTGGAGTCCTGGCAGCCGAACTACATCAAGTGGTGGCAGGACCTGGGGCCGGACCGCAGCAACGGATTCGATGTCTACCTGCGCACGGCAATCAGTGTTGAGCGCGACGGCTGGGCCAACTTTGGGTTCGTAAAGATGCCCGAATACCGCTGGGGAATCTTCCTCGCCAAGCCCAATCTCGACCGCAAGATATCGTTCGGAGACCACAAGGGCGAGCCTGTCTGGCAGGACGTTCCTGGAGAGTACCGGGCCCCGCTCCGCCGGCTGATCGTCACCCAAGGAGACACGGAACCCGCGTCGGTGGAACAGCAGAACCACCTTGGGGCGACCTGTCCTTCTCTCTACGACCTGCGAAACCTGTTCCAAATCAACGTGGAAGAGGGCCGGCATCTGTGGGCCATGGTCTATCTGCTTCATGCCTATTTCGGTCGCGACGGGCGCGAAGAGGCCGAGATGTTGCTGGAGCGGCACTCGGGAGACGCCGACAAGCCTCGCATATTGGGCGCCTTCAACGAGCCGACTCCCGACTGGCTCTCGTATTACATGTTCACTTATTTCACCGACCGCGACGGCAAATTCCAATTGGCGGCGCTGGCCGAGTCGGGCTTCGATCCTCTGGCTCGCACCTGCCAGTTCATGCTCACCGAGGAGGCCCACCACATGTTCGTCGGCGAGACGGGCATCATGAGGGTGGTCCAGCGCACCTGTGAGGTCTTGAAAGAGGTCCAGAGCGAAGACCCCAAACAAGTTCGGGAAGGCGGCGCGATTGACCTGGGCACGTTGCAGAGGTACATAAACCTGCACTTCACAGTTTCCGTGGACCTGTTCGGCCAGGAGATTTCCACCAACGCCGCAACCTACTTCAACACCGGGCTAAAGGGCCGCTATCTGGAATCACGGCTCGATGACGACCACCGCTTAACCGATAGCTCATGGCCGGTGCACCTGGTCCATGACGGGCGCATCGTACTGGAGGACCGGCCGGCCGTAACCGCGGTCAACGAGCGGCTGCGTGACGATTACATCAAGGACTCCCAACGGGGGATAGACCGTTGGAACGCGGTGCTGGACTCCCACGGGGTGGATTTCCGGTTCACGCTGCCCCACCGGTTCTTCAACCGACACATCGGGACATCGGCTGGCATCAACGTAACGCCCCAGGGCGAAGTCATCTCCGAATCCGAGTGGCAGTCCCGGGAGGGCGGATGGCTGCCCACCGACGAGGACCAAGCGTTTGTCGGTTCGCTGATGAACCGAGTGACCGAGCCGGGGAAGATCGCCGCCTGGATAGCCCCTCCTGCACGAGGTATAGACGGCAAGCCATGGGACTACGAGTATGTCCGGTTCAATTGATTCGGCGTCTGTCCAAGGAGTGATGCGATGGCCGACCATACCGTAACCGTCGATCATTCTGCCACGCCTTCGACGATCGAATATTCGCCAATCTTTAACGTGGCCGTCACCATGATCGACCGTCACGTGGCGGAAGGACGGGGCGGCTACCCCGCCATCATCAACACGGACGCCGGCACCGACCCAGAGGACGGCGCCGATAAACAAGTCACCTTCCAGCAACTGGCCGAACGGGTCAACCGGTGCGGCAACCTGCTCAGCTCCTTCACCTCGGAGCCCGGCGGCCGGATCTTGATGGTGGTCAAAGATTGCCCCGAATTCTTCTACATATTCTGGGGGGCCATCAAAGCTGGGCTGGTGCCGGTGCCGTTGAACACCCTGCTGCGGGCCAGCGACTACCAGTTCATGATCGAGGACTCGACCTGCGCCGGCCTGGTGTATTCGCCGGAGTACCGGTCCGAAGTCGCTCCCGCCCTCGCCGCCACCGGGCACAATCCGGATTTCGTCTTCTGCACCGAAGGTCCAAGTGGAATGTCTGGGATGTTGGATGATTATTCCGCGATTCTGGAGCCGGCTCCGGCCACTGCGGACTCGGAGTGCTTCTGGCTCTACTCTTCAGGCTCAACCGGCCGGCCCAAGGGCGCTGTGCACCTTCACAGAGACATCGCCGCCACGTGCGTCCATTACGCCATTGATACCCTGGGAATGACCCAGGAAGACATCTGTTTCTCGGCCGCCAAGCTGTTCTTCGCCTATGGACTGGGGAACGCCATGACTTTCCCGCTGTGGGTCGGCGGGACCGCGGTGCTCAGCGGCCAGCGGCCGTCCCCGGAAATGACTTTTGACATCATTGAGGAGCACAGACCGACGATTTATTTCGGCGTGCCGACCCTGTATGCCGCCCAATTGCGGGCATTGGACGAGAAGGCCCGGGATTTCTCCTCGGTCCGCTGCTGCGTTTCAGCCGGTGAAGCCCTGCCGGCAGACATCTTCCGGCGCTGGGAAGAAAAGACGGGGACGCTGATCCTGGACGGCATCGGCTCCACGGAGGCGTTGCACATCTTCATCTCCAACACCATAGGCGACTATCGTCCGGGCACCAGCGGGAAACCGGTGCCTGGCTACCGGATGAAGATCTTGGACGATGAGGACAGCGCCG
>Ga0208568_1000752_pt1 | contig 11620 bp, 10 predicted proteins | sample DeeseametaMP2969_FD_184165 | JGI IMG/M metagenome (GOLD analysis project Ga0208568, IMG submission 184165) | Marine microbial communities from the Deep Atlantic Ocean - MP2969 (SPAdes) | ecosystem: Environmental > Aquatic > Marine > Oceanic | place: South of Funchal, North Atlantic Ocean... | reverse complement strand
GTATTCCAGATCTTCAGGCCAATGCTGTGGATGTACAATCTGACCGTTAAATTGTGATTGCCCTTTGAAATGTGGTGCATAACCTTTATCGTATCGATAATAACCCGAAGCGTTAAATATCCATCTGGCGGCAATGTGCTCATGCTGCCCACTCTCTTCTGACTTTAACGTAACCCGCCAATAGTTTTTATCGCTTTGCCAATCTATATCTACCACACGAGTTAAAAAACGTATGCGCTCTTTAATACCGTTTTCAGCCGCAGTTTCTTCGACGTAAGCCTTTATTGAACGACCATCAGCAATGGCCTTTTTCTCTTTCCAAGGTTTGAATTCGTAGCCAAAGGTGAATAAATCAGAATCTGAGCGTATTCCCGGGTATTTGAATAAATCCCATGTGCCGCCCAAATCACTGCGGGCTTCTATAATAGAATATGAAAGGTCAGGACATTTTTTTTGAATGTGGTAGGCGCAGCCGATACCCGAAATTCCGGCTCCAACAATTAGTACGTCGAGTAATGGCGCTGTTTCTTGCATAACGTCCCTGAAAAGTGATGATCAACCTTTCATCTCAATGTATGTTGGAGTTATGCATGAGTCAATGTGCTTGTTAATGTTTTGTAAAAACAAGCTTTTGTGAATTTTTACTATATAAGGGTGAAGGTTCTCGGCCTTAGCACCCGAAAATAGTATGCGGAATTAGAGTTAAATAGCGGGGTCGAAAGAAGAATGAGCCTTCTCTCGCTCTTGGGTTTCCGTTAGGTCGAAACCCGTTTCTGCGAAATCTTCAGCGCTAATATTGTGTAAATTATCGGTACACACATCGCCACCTAGCGACTGAATGACCTTGCACATCTCTTCCACTTTGGTGTCCATTTGGTGCATGTGCTCTAGCATTATGCCCATCGCATTGGCCACAGGATCAGGGTTATCTGGCGCGACAGCATAGGCATCAAAACCATATTTCTGGGCAATTTTATCTCGCTCGGGGTTTACCGACGCATTCATCTCTTTTTGCTTCGAGATAATGATACGCCCGGGGATCCCCACTGCCGTAGCGCCATCAGGAATATCTTTTACGACCACAGAGTTAGACCCTACTTTAGCGTTTTCACCTATAATAATAGGCCCCAACACTTTGGCACCAGCCCCAACTACCGCGCCTTTTTTAAGGGTTGGGTGGCGCTTACCTGCTCTCCAGCTAGTGCCTCCAAGAGTAACGCCGTGGTAAAGGGTGACATCATCGCCAATTTCTGCTGTTTCACCAATGACCACACCCATACCGTGGTCGATAAATACCCGTCGTCCTAACGTGGCACCAGGATGAATTTCAATCCCCGTAAGCCAACGGCTAAAGGTTGATAAACTGCGTGCCAACCATTTCCATTCAGCCTTCCATAGTTTGTGACTAATGCGATGCAGCCACACTGCATGAAGTCCAGGGTAGTTGGTTAGCACTTCAAAGGTGTTTCTGGCCGCTGGGTCGCGATGAAATACACCTTGAATATCATCTTTTATACGGGCGAACATAGTGTTTACTCTTTTTCTTCTATTGCTGGTGCAGGGTCTGCGTCGCCTGAGTTAGCATTCTTCACCGATTTATCGATAGACGCCAATATACCGCGTAATATATTAAGCTCTTGAGACTCAGGGCGCGCTCGGTTAAACAAGCGGCGCAGCTTAGTCATAACCACACCCGGGTGACTTTTGCGAATGAACGACGTGCCTTCCAGCGTGGTTTCCAAATGCGTATAAAAACGCTCTAAATCGTCATTCAGTGGATATTCTTCCTCAACACTTGGATAGGTTTCGCGATTTAGATAGGCCATGCGAATTTCATAACAAAGGGTTTGCACTGCTGCTGCTAAATTAAGTGAGCTGTATTCAGGGTTGGCTGGAATACACATATGGAAGTGACACTGCTGCAGCTCTTCATTAGTTAAACCACTGTTCTCACGCCCAAACACCAAGGCTACCGGGTACTTTTCTACTTCTTGGACCAGCTTTTCGCCACAGTCGCGCGGGCCTAACATAGGCCATGAATGAGTGCGAGAGCGTGCAGACGTCCCTACTACCAAGCCACAGTCTTTAACTGCCTCTTCCAGCGTGCTTACAATTTTCGCGTTAGCAAGCACATCACCAGCCCCTGCCGCCAATGCACTGGCTTGGCCGTCTGGCTCATTTACTGGGTCGACAAGATATAAGCTGCTCAGCCCCATGGTTTTCATAGCTCTTGCTGTCGAGCCGATGTTTCCCGTGTGAGACGTGTTAACTAAAATAATGCGAATATTCTCGAGCATGCGTGTAATACCTACGTACTTATTTGGATAGCGTCTTTAATTCGATAATACGCGCTTTTGGCGTACTATCTTACAGACCTTAATAGCGTGAAGTTTAACACAGCGGCAGTATAGATGGCTATTCACGCTATTGTGCTGGGATTTCATTTGCATCGCGCATAGATTCTGGTAGACTCCGCCCGTTTTCGAAAACAACTAGCTATTTTTTGTACAGTTAGTTTGTTTCATTGGTCTTTTACAATTGGTGGTTTATCTATGCATCCTATGCTGAATATTGCGGTGCGCGCTGCGCGTGCGGCTGGAACAGTTATTGTTCGTGGTTTTGAAAAACATAATGAAGTAGCAACAGAGTCAAAAGGCTTAAACGACTTCGTTACTCAAGTTGATAAAGAAGCAGAACAAGCAATTATTGCCAAAATTCAGCAGTCTTACCCGAACCATTGCTTCCTAGGTGAAGAATCGGGTGAAGTTTTGGGCACAGAAACTGATTATCAGTGGATCATCGATCCACTAGATGGCACCACTAACTTTGTAAAAGGCATTCCTCACTTTGCCGTTTCAATTGCACTTCTTCACAAAGGTCGCTTAGATCAAGCGGTTGTTTTCGACCCAATTCGCAGCGAACTATTCACCGCGAGCCGTGGTCAAGGCGCGCAGCTTAACGGTTATCGTATTCGTGCTTCTAAGCCTCGTGACCTTTCTGAAACCATTATTGCTACTGGCTTACCGTTTAGGAACAAATCTCAGTTTGGCGAGTATGCACTAAGCCTTAACAAAATTTTCCACGAAGTGGGCGACATTCGCCGCGCAGGTAGTGCAGCGCTAGACCTTGCTTACGTTGCAGCCGGCCGCCACGACGGTTACTGGGAGCGCGGCATTAAATCTTGGGATATCGCAGCAGGTGAGCTTATTGTTCGTGAAGCTGGCGGTTTGGTAACAGACTTTAAAGGCGGAAACGACCCGCTTCACAAAGGCGAAATTGTTGCTGGTAGCGTGAAGGTTGTTCAAGGCTTAGTGAAGCATCTTAAGTAAGAAGCACCTTAAGTAAGAAGCAGCTTAAGTAAATCTCTCGTAAGCACATAAACTGAGCCAATAAACCAAGCACAGTTGAACAGTAAAGGCGCTATGACACGAATGACGTGACATAGCGCCTTTTTCTTTTTCTCACTTATTGGTTTCGTTATACCTGCGGTAACACACCGCGATTACGCACACTTTACCTCTCGCTGAGTGGCTAATGAGCTATGTGGACTGGTGTTTAACTTTAGGCCAAATAAAAATCTAAGTATTAAAAAGCGCTTAGCGACTTCGTATGTCAGTGCGCACCCCACAACGGTTATTAGCGTTATTAAAATAAATTCTCCGAGTGTCGACGATACACGGGAGCTCAAAAAGAACGCCGCCACCACAATTATCGTTTGATGCACCATATAGTAAGGCAACACGCCTTTGTTCAAATAGCTCACCACCTTACTCGGGTTAGACAAATATTTTCGACCGAACCCCAATATTGCTGCCAACCATGCCCAGTGATTAAGTACAACGATTACACCAACCAAAACACGAAACCCTGGCGACGACTCCATCAACTGCCCTGTAGGGCCTAGCAAGTCGTGCCGGTCTAAAATTATGACGCTGTAAAGTGCTATCGCAATGGTTAAGCTTACGTAACGGGACCTCATAATTGCAGCATACAATGCGGGTCTAAGCACAATCACAATACCTACCAACATCACAAAAAAGTACTTTGCATGACTATACCAATCATTAAGCAAGTCGTGAGACGTGGGATATGCTACTCGTAGCTCCAGCCATATGGCAGTCATGATCGTAACCACTAACACGCTAAACAGCGCCAAACTATCGAGTACTCTCAACGCCCTTACTTCCACAAATCTGATAAGCGGGAAAAACAGCAATATGAAAGCGCTATACACAAAAAGGTAAGGTAAAAACCAAAGGTGATTCCACGTCAGTAAGCCAATTACCGATTGTTTGTCGATAAACAAGTCAGTATTTGGATTAATGTAAGCAACGTAGAACTCGCTAAACGGCATGGCTAGTGCTCCGCTTACTGTCCACTCTACATAAACTTGTGGCGCGACGATAACAAACATACCGAATACAAGAGGAATTAATATCCGCAACGCCCTCTTCCCCAGTAGTGAAAGGGATACACGCCAGCGAGAGGTCGTTTGGCCATAAGCGCGGCGCAGCACGACGGTAAATACCATGGCAGAGATCAAAAATAATAAAGACATACGCCATTGGTTGGTCAATATCATCACGTCTTGTAGTAGTGGAAATTGCACGTCGCTTTTTATATGCCAGCCCCACTCTAAAACGTAATACATTCCGATGTGATAAAAAATGAGTACACCAAATGCGATGACACGCAGCGCATCCAACTCGAAATAACGCTGAGTGACAGGACTCTCGACCACGGCCTTCTCTCTCGCCTCCCCCTTTGAAGTTCTGTTAACAAACGTTGCTTCCTGATCAACATATGCTTGCGTCAATGTCCTCACTCCTATTCAATAGTGCTTAACTAACATGTTGCATCTAATGTGATAGACGTCTGACAGCAAACGCCTAAGTGACGAGAATTAAGGGAAAAAGGGTTAAGCGGTGAATAACTGGGATGAAAAATGGAGTCAGTTTCTTAGGGATTCTGAATCAAAACATAAATACGCTGCATTTGTTTTGCTTACAGCCTATTTGTTTATAAACAATTCAATCAATGCTGCGTCTAGTTGGACTGAATTTTCTCGAAGCGACAATAACAGCGTAGCACTTTGGGAGCCGTACGTTTGGGAATACTCGAGTGCTTTGAGTACCGCTTTGCTCGTCATCCCATTAATTGTCGCTATACGTACACTCGATCAGAAAGTAAAAGTGGGAGCGACATGGCTTGGGTGGCATTTTGCCTTCGCCAGTTTATTTTCGGTAGCCCATGTATCATTAATGGTAGCATTTCGAAAGCTCGTCTATTTATTCTCTGAACGCAATTATGACTTTGGGATATGGCTCAATGAGTTCATCTACGAATATCGAAAGGATGTATGGGGCTATATTACTCTGATTACTTTTTACTATATTGCACGGTTTGGCTATCAACGCTTAATTGGTGAAGCATCACCTATTACACGCGACACATCACAGATAACGAATGACAACGTGGCCAGCACCTTACCTGACTATTTATTGGTGAAAAAGCTCAATAAGGAGTTTTTGGTTCAAGTCACTGACATACAGCGAGTAGAAGCCTCAGGAAATTACATTAACCTTCATACTCACGTGGGCGTTTACCCCTTGCGTTATACCCTTGGCCGGTTTTGTGAAGAAGGAGCGCATCAAGGCTTTATGCGAGTGCACCGGTCGCACGCAGTGCGAATACCTGCCATTGTGTCTATAAGTTATGAAGAAACAGGGGATGGAACAATAATGCTCAATAACGGTCAATCAGTAGCGCTTTCCAGGCGATATAAAGATGATCTGAAACAAGCATTAGCCCCCAATCAATAGTAAATTCCACTTTTGATAAAGCATAAAAAAACCGCATCGTAGATGCGGTTTTTGTACGTTTCAAGCGTGTAAAACTAAGGCATAGGATCTAAATCTGCGCCTTCCTTTTCCACTTGTGGTGGCATTAGGTCTTCTTTACTAATACCCAATGCAAGTGCCACTGAACTTGCGATATACACCGATGAGTAAGTACCAACCACTACACCGAACAACAAGGCGGTGGCAAATCCGTGAATAAGCGCCCCCCCCTTATAGAATAGTGCAACCAATACCAACACCGTGGTTAATGAGGTGATGATAGTACGGTTTAGGGTTTGCGTTAGCGAGATATTGATAATCTCAACAGGCTCACCTTTACGAATTTTGCGGAAGTTCTCACGAATACGGTCAGACACAACGATGGTATCGTTAAGTGAATAACCAATTACCGCTAGTACCGCTGCAAGTACCGTAAGATCAAACTCGATTTGAAGTACTGAAAACAAACCTAGCGTAAGTATAACGTCGTGAGCTAGTGCCGACACTGACCCTAGAGCGAATCGCCATTCAAATCGCATCGCGACATAAACGAGAATACACAAGAGTGCGACTAGCATCGCAAGGCCGCCCTGCTCAGTAAGCTCTTCACCTACGTTAGGACCTACGAACTCGATACGACGCATATCAACCTCAGTACCGTCAGCGCGCAAGGCAGCTAGTACCTGTTCACCAATAGTCACGGCTTTAACGCCATCACGAGGAGCAATGCGGATAAGTACATCTTGGCTGCTTCCAAAGTTTTGTACTATGGCATCTTCAAAATTCGCTTCGTTTAGCTGGGCGCGAATGCCTTCTAAGTTAGCAGCGTCCTCATAGCCAACTTCAATTAGCGTACCGCCAGTGAAGTCTAGCCCCCAGTTAAGGCTATTAACGCCTAGCGACACGAACGAACCTAAAATGAGTACCGTTGATAACACCATCGCAGGAATGCGAAGGCGCATAAAATTGACGGTATCGGATAGTTTTAATAATTGCATGTTACTTCCTTAAATCGCCAATTTCTCTACGCGTCGACCGCCCCATACTGCGTTAACAATAACGCGCGTAACTAGGATTGCGGTAAACATCGAGGTTGCTATACCAATCATCAGTGTAATCGAGAAGCCTTTAATTGGGCCTGTGCCCACGGCAAACAGGATTAAGCCTGCAATGAAGGTGGTAATGTTAGCATCTAGAATGGTAGAAAAAGCACTGTCGTAACCCTGATGAATGGCATGCTGTGGGCTGCGGCCATCACGTATCTCTTCTCGTATACGCTCAAAGATAAGCACGTTTGCATCTACCGCCATACCAACGGTCAGTACAATACCTGCCATACCCGGTAGCGTAAGCGTTGCACCAGGGATCATCGACATAATGCCCACAATCATAACTAGGTTTGTAATCAGAGCGATGTTCGCTACCACACCAAAGGCTTTGTAGTAAATCAACATGAAAACAAGTACCGCTGCCAGACCATACATAATAGCCTGCATGCCCAGCTCAATGTTTTCTTTACCCAAGCTTGGTCCAACCGTACGCTCTTCAACAATTTGAATTGGCGCAATCAGTGCACCTGCGCGAAGTAGCAACGCTAAGTCACGGGCTTCTTTCGGTGAATCAAGACCTGTGATTTGGAACTTGCTACCCAGTTGCGCACGAATAGTCGCAACCGAGATAACTTGCTCGTGTTTTTCAAACACTAGCTTGCCGTCTTTGTTACGTTCGCCAGTCGACTTATACTCGATAAACACCGTAGCCATTGGTTTACCAATATTGCCACGCGTTGAGCGAGACATCTTATTACCGCCTTCAGAATCAAGCGAGATGTTTACGTTTGGAAGCCCATACTCATCAACACCGCTATTCGCATCAATAATATGGCTACCGGTAAGCATAATACGCTTTTCAAGCAGTTGTGGAATGCCTTGCTGGTCTTCAATCACTTGAGAGCCAGGAGGAACGCGGCCGTTCAATGCATCACGGATGTCGTTCTTCTGGTCTACCATGCGAAATTCTAGTGTCGCTGTGGCATTAAGAATTTCTTTCGCACGGGCGGTGTCTTGAATACCTGGAAGCTGTACGACTATGCGATCAGCACCTTGCTTTTGTACAAGCGGCTCAGCCACACCAAGTTGGTTTACACGATTACGAATAATAGTAATGTTTTGCTTAACCGCGTTGTCGCGAATTTCCTGAAGCTTGCTTTCAGCAAAAATAGCGCGAAGTGTTAAGTCGTCCACCTGGTTAAAGGTAAGGTCGCGACTTTGGTTGCGCAAAAAGAACTCTGCCTTGTCTAGCGCATCTTCATCACGGAACGTAATGTCGATATGATCGTCAACCTGTTTTACACCGCGATAACGAATGCCCTCTTCACGCAGTGAAGTACGGAAACCACCCTCTGCGTCTTCTAGCGACTTAGCAATCACTTCGGTCATATCCACTTCCATCAAGAAGTGAACACCACCGCGAAGGTCAAGACCTAGCTTCATTGGCGCGCCACCTAGGCCTTCAAGCCATTCTGGCGTGTCAGGGGCAAGGTTCATAGCCACGTAGTAGTCATCACCAAGCGCCTTTTCAAGCGTTTCGCGCGTAACAAGTTGAGTGTCAGAATCCGAAACACGAACTAATATTTGTTCGTTCTCAAACTCAACGCGTTTTGGAGAGATATTCTTTTCGCTTAGCGCGGCTTTTACTTGTTCCACAGTGGCGTCAGTTACCACAGCGTCACGGCCTGCTGAGATTTGTACGGCGTGATCTTCACCGTAAATGTTAGGAAGCGCATAAAGTGCACACATTGCAACCACAATGAGTGCACTCAGTACTTTCCAAATAGAGTTTTTGTTTAGCACTGGATAATCCTTTCGTGCCAGTACCGGGAAGCGTCCCGGCCCCGGCTATTGTTACTTACAGTGACTTCATCGTGCCTTTAGGCAGCACAGCAGTTACTGAAGACTTCTGAACAACGATGTTGTTTGAATCGTTAAGTGCAACTTCAATGAAGTCTTTTTCTTCTGACACTTTAGTGATTTTTCCTACCAAACCACCTTGTGTTAACACTTCATCGCCTTTGCTAAGTGACGATACTAGGTTTTTATGCTCTTTTACACGCTTAGCCTGTGGACGGTAAAGCAAGAAGTAAAAGATTAAACCAAATACAGCTAGCATGATGATCATTTCCATGCCGCCACCTTGCGGCGCACCAGCAGACTGTGCGTAAGCGTTAGAGATAAATAGGCTCATAAAATTCCCCAAATATTATCGTTGTTATAGTGCCGGAACCGGCAACCCTTTTTGTTCATAAAATTCTTGTACAAACTCATCAAGCGTACCTGCGTCAATCGCATCGCGAAGACCCTGCATCACACGCTGATAGTAGCGAAGGTTATGGATGGTGTTTAAGCGCGCACCCAGGATTTCGTTACACTTGTCCAAATGATGTAGATAAGAGCGAGAATAGTTTTTACAAGTGTAGCAATCACAATTCTCATCTAATGGCGAGGTGTCGTTTCTGTGTTTCGCATTGCGAATCTTCACTACGCCTTCAGTCACAAACAGGTGACCGTTTCGCGCGTTACGCGTGGGCATTACACAGTCAAACATATCGATGCCGCGACGCACAGACTCTACCAAATCTTCAGGTTTACCCACGCCCATTAAATAGCGAGGTTTATCTTCCGGAATTTTAGGCGCGGTATGATCGATAATGCGGATCATATCTTCTTTCGGCTCACCTACTGAAAGACCACCAATGGCGTAACCGTCGAAGCCAATAGCTTCAAGGCCAGCAAGTGAAACGTCGCGCAGACCTTCGTACATACCGCCTTGAATGATACCAAACAGTGCTGCTGGGTTATCGCCATGGGCTTCTTTACTACGTTTGGCCCAACGTAGCGACATTTCCATTGAAACGCGCGCTTCTTGTTCAGTAGCGGGGTACGGCGTGCACTCATCAAAAATCATCACGATGTCAGAGCCCAAATCGCGCTGAACTTCCATCGATTTTTCAGGCGTAAGTAAGATCTTTTCGCCGTTTATCGGAGAGCGGAATGTTACACCTTCTTCGGTAATTTTACGCAAATCACCCAGGCTAAACACTTGGAAGCCGCCCGAATCCGTAAGGATTGGCTTGTCCCAATTCATGAAGTCATGTAGGTCGCCATGCTGGCGAATAATGCCTGTACCAGGACGAAGCATCAGGTGAAACGTGTTTCCAAGACAGATGTGTGCACCGCTGTCTTTTAATTCTTCAGGGGTCATTCCCTTAACAGTACCGTATGTACCTACGGGCATGAACGCTGGGGTTTCAACAACACCGCGTTCAAACACCAAACGACCGCGTCGTGCTCGGCCTTCGGTTTTTAACAACTCAAATTGCATGTGAAAGCATTCCCACTTTGGTGCGCTTTTGCGCTGGGTATAAAAATAAATTGGCGGCGATTATACCAGTAATTCGGCTGAGATCATGCCCCGTATCTATGTTTATCTGTAACTAAGCTAGAAAGGCCTGCAAAACACCGATTTAAACGCCTAATGTCCTTGGGCAAATGTGCTTAGGCGCGCTCAATAAACATAGAATCACCGTAGCTAAAGAATCGATATTCTTTCTCTATCGCTTCTTGATACGCCTTCATGACATTCTCTTTGCCAGCAAATGCGCTAATTAACATCATTAGCGTGGACTCTGGAAGGTGAAAATTGGTGAACATTGCGTCTACCACTTTAAACTCAAAACCAGGGTAGATAAAAATCTCAGTATCTTCGTTAAATGGCGCAATAACTTCCTCGTCACCGCGCTCTGCACTTGCCTTTGCCGCTGACTCCAAAGAGCGTACAGAGGTTGTACCCACTGCAATAACGCGTTTACCGTTGGCCTTTGTGGTTAGAACAGCGTCAACAACGTCTTGTGGTACTTCGGCGAACTCTGCGTGCATTTTGTGCTCTTGAATATTATCAACGCGCACAGGCTGGAATGTACCCGCGCCAACGTGCAAAGTTACAAAGGCCAAATTCACGCCTTTTTCTTTTAACGCAGCCAGTATTGCATCGTCAAAGTGTAGCCCTGCAGTAGGCGCCGCAACCGCGCCCGGCTTTTGATTGTAAACGGTTTGATAGCGCTCTTTGTCTGAACTTTCATCGGGACGATCGATGTAAGGAGGTAGCGGCATGTGGCCATGGGCTTCTAGCAGCGTTAATACGGTCTCATCGTGGTCAAACTGTAAAATAAATAGCGCATCGTCTCGCCCTGTCACCGTAACATTCACTTTTTCTTCAAGAATCAGCTTAGATCCAGGCTTAGGCGCCTTGCTCGCGCGAACATGCGCTAACGCTGTATTGTCTGATGTGATGCGCTCGATCAGCACCTCAACCTGACCACCCGTTTCCTTTTTGCCCAGTAAACGTGCAGGAATAACCCGCGTATTGTTGAACACCAAGAGGTCGCCTGGCTCTACAAATTTCAGCATGTCAGCGAACATCGTGTGCGCTACATTGCCAGTTTTCCCATCTAAATGTAACAAGCGACTCGCTGTACGTTGCTGAGTTGGGTATTTGGCGATAAGTTTTTCGGGTAGCTCGAAGCTAAAATCTGATAGTTTCATAAATACGACTAAATTACGGCATAAAAGTTAGACAAAAGTAGAATATTAAGTGTTATTTAAGTTGCAACCAAAGGCTAATAAAAATAGATTCACAGATGAAGCCAAAGTCAAAATAAAAACAAAAAACATTAATTATCAACAAATTAAAAATTAACGTATATTATAAAATAACTTTATATT
>Ga0208568_1000751_pt1 | contig 11629 bp, 9 predicted proteins | sample DeeseametaMP2969_FD_184165 | JGI IMG/M metagenome (GOLD analysis project Ga0208568, IMG submission 184165) | Marine microbial communities from the Deep Atlantic Ocean - MP2969 (SPAdes) | ecosystem: Environmental > Aquatic > Marine > Oceanic | place: South of Funchal, North Atlantic Ocean... | reverse complement strand
TGGAATGCACATCAACAGTTTGTTTGGTGGCAATCGATGTATCAATGGCTCTCAAATCTTAATGATATATGTCGCATAGTCCCGGTAATATTAACCATCGATGATGAGTTTGACACGCCGAGGATATACCATGAAACTGATCTACCAGCAAGAAAATAAGTATCGAGCTTGTGGGAAGCGCGCGTGTTTAAGTAAAACCTAATCGATACGACCATGCTCAAGTAAAGAATGACTATTGTTATGTCTAGGGGATGGATGGACATTAATTCAGGCTATTAATACAATATTATGAGCGTAATGAAATATTTGAATTATTAATGTAGGATCTCCAGATTTACAAGCCAATTTATATCCAATTAATCTATTTTTGTATTTAATATAGCTGGGGTGAAATAAATTAATTCACTCTAGTAATCGTATATCCCATGATCCATGCATCAGCATACATTCTCATTGGTGGGCAAAGCCAACGCTTTGGATCTCGAAAATGGAAGGTTCAAATTGATGGGAAACCTGTTTTAGATCATCTTTGGGAAAAATGTAGCGATTTTGGCTCTAGGTGGGTGGTTGGCAAGGATCAGCCTATTGAACTGGATAAGCCTTTTATCGCAGACAAATTAATTTTGCGGGCGCCATTTAATGGTTTATACACAGCCCTGCACCATACTCAAAGTGAATGGAATTTGATTCTGTCTTGTGATTTACCGCTGTTGACCGTAACAGTAATCGAAAAATTATGGGGGGGGAAACATAAAAATAGTTATGGTGTTATACCCAAAACCAGGAAAGGATTAGAACCCTTAGCAGGGTTTTACAACCGTCGATTAATGTCGCTACTCAATTCTAGACTTGAAAATGAAGATTTTAGTTTGCAGAGCTTAGTTGAAAATGAAAATTTCACTATAATCACCATGGACTCGGATAAGGATGCTTTTTTCAATATGAATACACCGGATGATTATGAAACTATTGTTTCTTCGAAAACCCGACGGAGTTAAATACGAAAAGATTCGACTAATTACTGTACACAGGTGTAATGTTTATTGCCGTGGATTTAAAACTGGGTGTTTTGCTACGTTCATCAATGACTGTGGAAATTAATTTATTTCCTTCGGGAAAAAAGGTCGCCACATTTCCTTCAGCAATATCAAATGACTGTATTTTGACTGCTTTCATTTTTCCTGTTGCACTATGCAGGTCCACTTTATCCCCCTGGCATAATCCGAGTTTCTGAATGTCGGACGCATTCATCAGCACTACCCAACGTTCATTAATGTTCCGAAAAGTATCTGCTTCCTCATAAACAATGGTATTAAACTGACCCTCACTGCGGATACTGGTCATTTTGAATTGTCCATTTTTTCCCTTTGATGGCGGAATCTTTATTGTCTTGAAAATAGCATTTCCATCTACTGTAGCAAACTCTGGTTTATGAAAGGTTCTATTACCGATTTGAAATTCCTCCTTCGTACGATCAATTTCCTTAATATTCTCAAATCCCGGAATGATCTGCCCAATTGCATCGCGAATATTAGCGTGTTTCTTGAAGGTCAAAAAATCAATCTTGTCGTTGCCCAGCGTTCCCGCTGCAATATCTGCAATAATATCTATTTCTGACCTAACGTTATTTAGCCTGACGATACCACCATCGCTCATACGCACAAAATTAAACATGGATTCCTGGGTGGTTGGTTGTTTCTCTTCATCCCGTGCTGCTACAGGCAATATGATTGTTTCCTCGCCCACACCGAAAAAATGGCTTTGGTTTAAGGTAGTGGTTAGAAAGACCTTAAATGGAACATTGCTTAGGGCTTGCTCAGAATACTGTGCATCCGGTGTAGCAGCATATAGGTTACCGCCCATTAGAAAGGCAAAATCCATCTCACCGTTATAGGCTGATTTAATACATCCCATTGTATCCAAACCATTTGCCTGGGGCACCAAAAATCCCATCTGTTTTTCGAGTTTTTTCAACACAGTATCCTTCAGGGCTGGGGTAACCCCCATAGAACCAACCCCCTGTACATTTGAGTGGCCCCTTAGCGGTAGAAGACCGGCATTTTCCTTCCCAACCATACCCCTGATTAGAGCAAGATTTACAATTGATTCGACATTATCCACCCCATGATCGTGATGCGTGATTCCCATAGCCCAGCTAAAGATAACATTTTCAGCAGATAAATATAGATCAGCAAGGTGGTTGAACTGGGCCCTGTCAATAGCAGACGATGTTGTTATATCTGTCCATGAAGTTTCCATGATATCTTGTGCGTAACCTTGGTACCCTGACGTATGGTCCTCGATGAATGCCATGTCAATATTTCCACTTTCGATCAGTATCTTCGCAATACCCTTAAATAATGCAATGTCACCACCTATATTCGGCTGTACAAAATCTGTGGCAATTTCATTATCCCCAAGAAGCATCGATCTCCAATCACTGGGGACGTTAAATCGAACCAGACCGGGTTCTTTTATAGGATTAACAATAATTACTTTACCGCCCCGCCTGCGGCAGCGGAGCAGCTCCGTGAGTAAGCGTGGATGATTTGACGATGGATTAGCTCCGATAACCCAAATCATATCCGACTGTCGTAAATCTTCTAAAACAACAGTGGCAGTCCCGCTGCCGATGGTAGCGCTTAGGCCGACCCCGGAAGCCTGGTGGCAATAGTATGAGCAATTGTTGATGTTATTTGTGCCATAGACTCTTACGAATAATTGTAATAGAAATGCTGCCTCATTGGATGATCTTCCGGAACTATAGAAAAATGTTCTCTCTGGATCTGTTTGCTGCAGTGTAGCAAATATCTTTTTCAGGGCTTTGTTCCAGCTAATTGGTATATATTGGTTACTCTCTCTTTTTTTGTACAATGGTGTATTCAGTCGGCCCAATCTTTCCAGTTTTCTCGGAGTGATCTGTTTGAAATCAGCGATAGTGTTATCTTGAAAAAAGGATTCAGGTATCGCTTGCTGAATGTCACTCAGTTGGGCCTGGATACTTTTCTTGCATATTTCAGGAAAGCTGGAGACTTCATTGGTCATTCCGCCTTTTTGCCCGCCCATGCCCAGTGCGCAGGTTTTGCAGGTGTTTCTTGAAGTGATGGACCGATAGAAATTCCCAAATCCAACTTTTGAGGCGATCTTTAACGAATCAGTGATAGAACTAAAACCTGAGACAGCTTTTTTCAAAGTTAGATCACCATGACGTGAATTATGTTAACTTCATTATCATTATTAAAAATGAAGTCGACTAATATTTAAGAACGTAAATCTTCTGGTTTTATTGGAAGCTTCCGCACGCGTATACCAGTTGCAGCAAAAACCGCATTAGCAACAGCTGGCGCAATAGGAGGCAGCCCGGGTTCTCCAACTCCACCAGGGGTAGCAGTGCTGTTAATATTATGTACTTCTATTTCCGGCATTTCATCCATCCGGAGTACTTCAAATTCGTGAAAGTTGCTCTGAACCACAGCGCCATTTTCGATGGTAATCTCCCCATGCAAAGTTGCCGAAAGACCGTAGACAATAGAACTTTCCATCTGCGCCTCTACAATGGAAGGATTAACAGTTTGCCCACAGTCTATTGCACAAACTACCCGATGGACATGTACAACATTGTCTTCCCCGATGGATACTTCCGCTACTTGGGCAACATATGAACCAAAAGATTCGTGACAGGATAATCCTTTATAATGACCAGCGGGTGTTGACTCACCCCAGCCAGCTTTTTCGGCCGCTAATTTCAAGATGTTACCGTGCCGGGGCGCATCAGCAAGCAATTGCAAGCGATATTGTAACGGATCCATATTGGCCGCATGGGCGAGTTCATCCATAAAGCATTCATTGGCATAGGCATTCTGAGAATTGTAGACAGATCGCCACCACCCAATTGGTACAGCAGTATTTGCTGATTTATAATCTACACGGATGTTAGGGATTTCATAAGGCAGATTCTTGGCGCCCTCAAGTGCCACAAGTGCTCCATCCAGCTTATCCTTAAATGGTATAGGGTATTTAAACATTTGTCCAAAAATAATGGATGGTGCAACTACTCGATGAGTCCAGGCAGTTGTTTTGCCGCTTTTTGTCAATCCACCCTTTAATACATGTCGGCTGGCAGGACGGTAGTAATCATGGCGCATATCATCTTCCCTTTTCCAGATCAATTTAACTGGTTTTCCCATGCGCTTCGACACTGCCAGGCCATCATCAATAAAATCATTAAAAGTTCGACGACCAAATCCTCCCCCAAGAAAGGTAACATTTACTTCAACTTTGTCCAGTGGTAACCCTGAGATTTCTGCGGCTCTTTTTCTGGCCTGTTGGGGAGCCTGGGTCGGTGCCCAAATTCGGCAGAGATCGGATTGGACATCTACCACACAATTCATTGGCTCCATGGTGGCGTGAGCTTGGAAGGGAAGTTCATAAACTGCTTCAACTATTGTGTCCGCTTTGTTCAACGCACGTTTTACATTACCATTATTCCTTCCAGTAGCACCTCTTTTCCGACTGCGTTTCTTTAAATACTCATATATCGATTTACTATCTACATCCTTATTTGGTCCCTCATCCCAAGTGATAGCCAATGCTTTTCGTCCTTTTAGAGCTGCCCAAGTGGATGTTCCTACTATAGCCACACCATTTTCAACCGCAAATACATCAAGCACGCCTTCTATCTCTCTTGCCCTGGTATCGTTTATCGATTTCAATTCCCCGCCAAAGATTGGACAACGTACAATGAATGCATAAACCATATTCGGTAGGTCAATATCCATGGCAAATTGGGCTGTGCCATTTACTTTTAGCGGTGTATCTTTCCTCGGTAATTTTTTACCAATGATGCGAAAATTATCGGGATCCTTAAGGACCACCTCTTTTGGAATATCAAGTGTTGCTGCTTTCCCGGATAGATCGCCATAGCTCAGTTTCTTTCCACTTGGCTGATGAATGATAAAACCCTTTTCTGCGTAACATTCATTCTTGGGAACAGACCACTCATGAGCTGCAGCATTCCTGAGCATATCCTTACCAACTGCACCGGCTTTTCTCAATTTTTCCCATGAACCGCGTATTGAAAAACTACCGCCTGTCCCCTGCCTACCATAGCGTTCCTTATCTACTGGCGCCTGTTTAATCTGTACCTTGGTCCAATCCAGTTCCATTTCTTCGGCAATAAGCATCGGTAAGGATGTCCAAACTCCCTGACCCATCTCCGATTTACTAACAGTAATTGTAACTAATTCATCAGGATGCACAGTAACCCAGGCATTCGGTTTAAATTGTATAACGGATCCAAGGGCAGCAGCTTGGACTCTATTCTTAAAGGGTAAATGAAAGCCAATTACCAGACCAGCTCCGGTAGTCGATACGACTTTGATAAAATCCCGGCGGTTTATAACTGATTTCTCAGCCATTTTGCAATTCCTCTGCAGCACGTCCGATTGCCTTACGGATCCTCTGGTAAGTCCCACAACGGCAAATATTCATTTTCATAGCAGCATTTATATCGTCTTTATCGGGATTACTATTTCTCTCTAAAAAGGCAGCAGCTGTCATGATCTGACCAGACTGGCAATAACCGCATTGTGGCACATCCTCTGCCACCCAGGCTTTTTGAACCGGATGATCGGAATGTTGGGATAATCCTTCAATGGTGGTAATCTCGCTGCCCTGCATGTTTTCAATGGCGGTTATGCAAGACCGGGTTGCTTCGCCATCGATATGCACGGTACAGGCGCCACAAAGTCCGCGTCCACAGCCATATTTCGTACCAGTTAGTTTCAGTTCATCACGTAAAACCCAAAGTAGTGGTGTATTACCATCTACTTTAACCTGCCGTTTTTCCCCATTTATATTTATTAAAAAACTGGCCATAATATTAGCTGCAAGTTAAAAGATGGATTAAAGAACAACAATCAATTCTCTAAAGGTAATTACTTTTTTTCTGCTTAGCAGCAGTAGCTGCATTAATTATTATATTACCTGCGGCAGCGATTTCATCTGCATTATTAAATCTACCCAGACTAAAGCGTATGGCTGTATGGGCTAGTTCTGTATCATACCCCAATGCTGTGATTACATGAGAAGGTTCCAAGGATGCGCTGGTGCAGGCGGACCCGGTAGAACAGGCAATATTTTTCATATTCATAATCATTGTTTCAGCTTCTATGCCAGGAAAACAAAGATTCAAATTATTTGACAGCCTTTGCTCCCTGCTGCCATTTAAAATAACATCGGTATGTGCGGTCATAATATCATCAATGAGTTGATCGCGATATTGTTTTAGGCGTTTATTTTCAGCATCTCGATTTTGTGAACAAAGTTCAACAGCTTTCCCAAATCCAACGATAAGAGCCACAGGAAGGGTTCCGGAGCGGAATCCGCGTTCGTGTCCCCCGCCATCTATTTGCAGTTCGAGCTCCACTGAAGGGTTTTTCTTTTTAATGAAAAGTGCACCAATACCTTTCGGCCCATAGATCTTGTGTGCGGTAAATGCTAACAGGTCAATATTAATCCCTTGGGCATCGACCGATATCTTAGCAAATGATTGGGATGCATCAACCAGGAAATAAACACCATGTCGTTTACAAATATCACCAATTTCTCGAACGGGCTGAATTACCCCGATCTCATTATTTGCATGCATGATTGTCACTAAAACAGTATCTTTACAAATTGCATCTTCGATCATCCTCGGATCTATCCGGCCATCCTGTTTGACGGGTAATTTGGTAATCTCCCAGCCCCGTCTCTCCAATGCTGAACAAGTATCCAACACAGCATTATGTTCTGTGACCTGTGTTATAATGTGCTTGCCTTTCTCCTTTAATTTCTCGGAGATACCTTTTATAGCAAGATTGATTGATTCCGTGGCACCACTGGTAAATACAATTTCCCTTGCGCTGGTGTTTAACTCCTTGGCAATAATTGTCCTAGATCTTTCTACTGCCTCTTTTGCTTCATGCCCAAAAGAATGATGTACGCTGGCTGCATTACCAAATTTGTCATTGAAATATGGCAGCATGGCTTCAAGGACCGCTGGGTCCAAAGGGGTCGTAGCCTGGTTATCCAGATAAATAGGTTTGGTCATTAGTAATAATTTAAATGAATTACGCTAGGTATAATTAATCGTTGATTAACCCTCGACATTGGGTTGGTCAGAATTATTCAAGTCGCGCATAGGTTCACCTGTTCCGCCATTTTTTAACATGACCATTTCAGATAAAATACTTAATGCAATCTCTTCTGCCGATTTTGATTTCAAATCCAGACCGGTTGGTGCATGAAATCGTTTAAGGTCAGCTGCAGAAATACCGTTTTTCAACAAATATTCAGTGATAATTCCCGTTTTCTTATTGCTGGCAACAACACCCACATAGGGGATTCCCTTTTTCAAGGCTTCACAGGAAATTTTATCATCATTGCGGTGGTGGGTAGCTAATATAAAATAATCCACTTTAAAATCAATGTCATCCATTTCCAGCGGTTCGCATATAATTCTTTCTGCTTCGGGGTATCGGTCTTTTTCATCTTCTGAAGTTTGTAACACCACTTTGAATTTTAATACGCTGGCCAGCTGACATAATACTTCTACAACCCGGCCCATGCCTCTAATAAGAAGGGTTGGATTAATCATTTGTGGTTCAACAATTACAGACATATAACCTCCACATGGAATACCCATATCCATTTGATCACTGTCTAGATCAATTTCAACAGTCCTGGGTACACCATCTATTAAAGTTTCTTTCGCTGTTGCGGCGACTCGATTTTCTATACACCCACCACCTATATAGCCAACAATTCGCTTACCATTTTCATCAAATAATGCCTTATCGCCAACCTTTCCAGACGATGAGCCATTGACCTTGAAAATAGATGCTATTGCAAATGGTGTTTCTGATGCATCAAGGTCCGTAATTTTTTTAAAAATATCTCTATGTTTTGACATCGAATTCCTGCATCTCTTCTAATAACCTAAAATAATCAATCTCATTGTCGCAATCAAGGACCACATCCTGTGAATCAATTGATACACCCACAGCATCATCTGGATATTGTTTTAATACTCTTTTGCAGCCGCGGTCTCCTGTTGATGCCAATATTTCTTGGAAATACTTTTTGGGAAAAATCACTGGATTCGCCTGACGTTCCATGTATACCGGATAGATAATATGTTTACCTCTTTGTGCAATAAACTCATCCATCAACAAGATTAAAGTATCCTTGGATATCATTGGCATATCGCCTAAAACAATCATATTGCCATCCACATTTTGGGGCAAGATAGACATCCCCTTATAAATGGAACTGGCCATACCTGATCGCCAATACGAATTATAAATAATTTCATTAATTACTGTAGGGATTGCTTGTGTCACAAGATCACTTTCAAACCCTGTTACAACTACAACGGGATCGATACCGGCAGCCAAAACCGTTTTACAGACATTGCTGATCATGGGTGATCCCAGAATGGATAGTAGAAGTTTATTATCGTCTTCCATTCGGGAAGACTGGCCCGCTGCCAGGATAGTCGCTGAAATTTTCATGCCATTGCCCTGAAAGTTTGTCTTTTATCCAGTTGTTTTAATATGCGGCCCAATTCAATTAAACTATTCAGATTATGAATTGGCAAAAAGTCATCCACATTGGGCAGGATTGTTTGTATGCCCTGTGTCAATGGTTCATAATCCTTATAACCCAGGTTGGGATTCAACCATATCAGGCGGTGGCAGCTGCGGTGCAACCGTTCTGATTCTTTTTTTAACAGTTCGATATTTCCTGTATCCCAACCGTCGCTGATGATTAGGACTACTGCCCCGCCGCTAAGCACCCTTCGGGCCCACAATCGATTAAAGGTTTCCAATGTTTCCCCAATTTTTGTACCGCCGGACCAATCTTTTACTGATTCATTGACCAAATCCAAGGCATCATTGATATTCTTTTGCCGTAAATAATGTGTAATCCGAGTTAAACGGGTACCAAAAGTAAATGCCTCAATATGCTTATTAACCAAGTGAATGGTAAAAATGAAATGGAGTAAAATCCGTGTATAATGGTCCATTGAACCACTGATGTCTGTGAGTAGTACCAACGGCCTTACCTTTGTTTTTCTTTCTTTCCACTGCAATTCTATAAAATCTTGTGCAGGGAATATATTTTTACGTATCGTACCGCGAATATCCAAGCGGTAAGGGGTTCGTCCTGCATGTAAGCGACGCAGTTTTCTTTCTCCGAACTCCCATTTCCAGCGACTGATAAATTTTTTGGTTTCTTCCAGTTCTTCAGTGGTATAGGCATCAAAACGTTTTTCCCGCAAAATTTCCTCCGGGCTATAAAGGAAAACATCAATTGTTTTTTCTTCGCTATCTTCTTTAGCGTTTTTTTCCCTTTCTTTCAAACTTTCCAGCCGCTTATGATAAAGTTCTTTTATTTGGTCTTTCATGCTCTGGAGTTCTGCCTGGGACAAACGGGATTCATATAATTTGCGCAGAATATCAGATACATTTTCGATCCGATCAGGATTGCGCCAGTAAAGATCAAATAATTGATCAAACAAGGGAATGAACTTATGGTCCGTAATAAGACAGGCTTTCAGTGCATGGCGAAAGTCGTCTCGATTTAACAGGTCTATTTTCGAACTAGCATCAATGGCGGTCATAATTTCTCCAGTACCAACACTATAACCAGCCTGGCGAAGGAACCGTCCAAATACAGTTATGGCATCATGGAGTTGGGATTGGACTACTGTATTCACAGCAAGTGTATTAAACGGAAATCAGATTAGCTTCTGCAAATGCGCGCTGGACCAAGCCATGGGTAGTCTCGTTATCCATTTTTTCAATATCATCCTGGTATTTGAGGAGCGCACCCAATGTATCGGAGGTTATTTCGGTCGATAGTTCCGTTGTGCCCAGTTTTATCAGCGCATTGGCCCAGTCAATCGTTTCGGAAATACCCGGTAGTTTATAAAAATCCTGCTGACGCATAGCCTGGACAAAAGCGACGACCTGCCGGCCGAGAGCATCATTCACTTCGGGAATTTTTCGTTTAATTATTTCAAATTCCTGATCCGCGGATGGATAACTAATCCAATGGTAAAGGCAGCGCCGCTTCAATGCATCATGGATCTCTCTGGTACGATTGGAAGTAATAACTACCACCGGTGGTTTTGTCGCTTTTACAGTTCCGATTTCAGGTATCGAGATTTGATATTCCGAAAGTACCTCTAATAAATAGGCCTCGAATTCCTCATCTGCCCGATCCAATTCGTCGATCAATAGAACAGGTGGATTATCACCGCTATAATCAATGGCCTGGTATAGGGGCCGTTTAATCAAAAATTCTGAGCCAAAAATTTCCTTTGAAATGTCATCTTTACTCGTTTGGCCCTCCGCTTCCATCATGCGGATTTGCAAAATCTGCCGGGAATAATTCCACTCATAAATGGCATTATGTACATCTAAACCCTCATAACACTGCAGTCTAATCAGGTCCGTACCTAGAATTTGGGCCAATACTTTACCCACTTCTGTTTTGCCCACACCCGGTTCACCCTCAAGAAAAATGGGTTTTTCCATTCTTAAAGATAAGTAGAGCGATGTAGCCAAAGGCCGATCTGCAATGTAATTATGCTTTTCCAGCCGATCCTGAACATTTTCTATAGATTGGATGTTCTTCAAATTCATGCAGGCAAAAATAGGTCTTTATCACCTAAATGTCAATGGAAGGGCAAATAAATTGATTGGGTATTCCTTGATTATTATTTGGATTATAACTACACTTCACGGCCCTATTGGAGAGGCCAGCGCACGTTACAGTACGAGAGGATAAATAGAAAAGGAGGCGTACTATGATCCCAGGATCATTTGACTATCATGCACCTGCAACCTTGGATGAGGCCATCAAACTGCTTGGTGAACTTGGCGAAGACGCTAAAATCCTTGCCGGCGGACATAGCCTGATCCCCATGATGAAACTGCGTCTTGCAGAACCAACCAACCTTGTCGATATAAATGGACTTTCCGATCTCAACTATATTAAAGAAGAGAATGGATACCTTTGTATCGGCGCTATGACACGCGAAGCTACGCTCGAAACATCAGATTTGGTTGCAGAAAAATATCCCATTTTAAAAGATACTTCGGAGGTCATCGCTGATCCATTGGTGCGCAATATGGCAACTGTTGGCGGCAATATTGCCCACGGCGATCCAGCCAATGATCATCCGGCAACCATGGTCGCCCTTGGCGCAGAAGTTGTCATAAAAGGACCAGGAGGAATTTTCGGCAATCGAGAGCGTACAATCGCAATTGATGACTTTTTCAAGGGGCCACTCATGACAGCCCTTGAACAAAATGAGATTCTGACCGAATTAAGAATCCCGATGAATGATGGCAAATCAGGTGCTGCATATAAAAAGCTGGAACGAAAAGTAGGTGACTACGCCATTGCCGGTGCGGCCGCCGCACTCCGATTTGATGGCGATAACTGCACTAGTGCCGGAATTGCCCTCACCAATGTTGGGCCGACTCCCATACGCGCTATGGAAGCACAGGATGCATTGGTGGGTACTACCGTTTCGCAGGAAGACGCGGATAAGGCGGCGGAACTGGCAGCAGCC
>Ga0208568_1000744_pt1 | contig 11692 bp, 10 predicted proteins | sample DeeseametaMP2969_FD_184165 | JGI IMG/M metagenome (GOLD analysis project Ga0208568, IMG submission 184165) | Marine microbial communities from the Deep Atlantic Ocean - MP2969 (SPAdes) | ecosystem: Environmental > Aquatic > Marine > Oceanic | place: South of Funchal, North Atlantic Ocean... | reverse complement strand
AGATTTGCATTCAGCTGTCTGTATTCATCGCCTACCTTGACGCCTATTTTTTCATAAGGTGCGTAAGGTCTCTTCCTTGCTGTCTCCAAGGTTTTTACATATGTGTTGAGTTGATTATAACAAATAGAGATGTCTTCCTGGGCCGTGCTGGTGTATCCAAGCCCTCCCATTCTTAAACTTGTGGCGTACTTCTTGCCGTAAGTGTCTTTGCCAAGCTTATCCAGACTGTGAACTTTCCCCTCAAGAAATTTCTCATCCACAACAGGTGAAGAACCAAAAAGATATAATAGAAGCCAACTATGCCTTCTAAAATTACGTATCATTTTAAAATAAAGAGCGTTTGTGAACTCTGTCAGATCCGACTCTGGCTTAACCTCTTTATGTAGTTTTGCAATCAAACTGCGGCTAATTGAGAAGTTAAAGTGCATTCCTGCAATGGACTGCATTGAACGTCCATATCTATAGCCAAGTCCCATACGATATAGAGTTTTGAGCTTTCCAACATTTGACTCTCCAAAGGAGGCAATTGGAATCTCTTTATCCCCAGCAAGATAGCATGGCATACTCGCAGGCCAGATACACTCATCACCCATATGCTTTAGGGCAAATGCTTGTATATCTGCGATAAAGTTCAGAAGTTCTTCATTAGTTGTAAAAACAGGTGAAACAAACTCAAGAAGATTCTCGGCATAGTCAGTAGTAATATAAGGATGGGTAAGTTTATGTCCCAACTTGTCCGAATGAACTTCTTTGGAAGCGTATTTGTCACCGCGAACTCTCAAACCTTCTTTCTCAACACCTTGGTGAAAATCAAGTAAATCATCGGAGTTTTCTTCTACCTTGGAAAGAAGGTTTTCTGTAATAATCATTCTACTCTCTTCACAGGTTTAGTCATTGCCACAGCTTCAGAAACATTCAAAGCATGGGCCCTAATTTTTCTTAGAGCGACAACCATATCAGAATAAGTCAAAGCTGAAAGTGGCTCATAGTCACCTTTAGAAACTCTTTCTAAGTGTCTATCCCTAATATCGTCGGCCCAAACTCGAAGCTCTTCAGACTTTTTAATAACCATGTCAGGATCCACTCTGTCAGCACTGTAAATACCTTCTGCACATAACTGAAAGAACTCCCAGACCTCTTCCATAAATTTGTTGTATTCATCAATCGTAGGGCCCGTTTGAGGATCATTTTTGAATCGAGCTTTGTAATTAACAATTCTTTCAAGATAATCAGCGATTGACTCAAATTCGTCTGCAACCTTTATAATTGCTTGAGAGTGTCTCGACTGCTCTGCAGACATTGGTCTCTCCATAACTTTGCATAAAAACAAAGTAACTTCTTTTTGAATATTGTCTGTGATTCTTTCATAATCACGTGCCTTGGCAAGCTTCTTTGGATCCTTATCTTTCAAATACTCTTTAGAGACACTGTACATTCTCTCAAGGATATCTTTCATTTTTCTTACTTCAGTGTCCGCTTGAATAATCGCAGTAGCTGGAAGAATGTCACTAGACTCGCCAATTAGAACTAACTTAGGAGTCTCTTTAACCGCTTTGTCTGGTGTAATTCTCTTAACTAGGTTTGCCAAGTGGCCTAAGAATGGAAGGAATGCAAGACTTGCCCCAACATTAAATATTGTGTGGGACGCAGCAATGTGAGCCGCGATCTGAGGCTTAGACCCATCTTCAGCAACAGTGTCGGCCAATCCAGGGATAAGCCATTCAATAAATTCAACATATATCGGGAAGATAGACATCATAAGAACAACGCCCAAAGTGTTAAAAATGGCGTGTGCTCTCGCTGCCCTTTTTGCGTTAACACTTGCCCCAACTGATGCAAGTAGCGCAGTTATAGTAGTACCTATGTTTTCGCCCATTACCAAAGCTGCAGCAGTTGGAAAGCTGATGACACCAGAAGTTGCCAAGGCCATGGTAATTCCAAGCATTGCAGAGGATGATTGAATAATCATAGTTAAAAGACAGCCTGTTACAACTGAAGCGATATAGCTTGGGTAGTCTTGGCCAGAGAAATAACTAATCATATTTAGGAAGTCTGGATCATTTCGAAGTGGTTTAAAGGCTCCACTCATAAACTCTAGACCGGTAAACACCATCCCCACCCCAAATAACGCCTTCCCGGCACTTTGGAACTTAGGGTTTTTAGAAAAAAGTGCTGGAAAAATACCAAGACCAATTAGCAGAAGTCCGTATTTTCCAATTTTTATTGAGATAATCCAGCCAGTAACAGTTGTACCAATATTTGAGCCAAATATGACACCTATTGCCTGCGTTAACTGCATAAGTCCGGCATTAACAAACCCAACGACCATTACAGTAGTCACTGAGGAGCTTTGCACAATCATTGTTACTATCATCCCGACGACCACCGCGAGGTAGCGATTGGTGGTCAGGGAGTTTATAACCTTGGTGATCACATCACTTGCCGCTTGCTGAAGCGCGTCTGACATGGTTCTCATTCCGTAGAAAAAGATCCCAAGTCCACCGAGTAAAGTGTAAATTATTTGAAATGTACTCATAGACATCCTTGCTTGACTGTTTTACATAAGTTTGGCGCAATATTAACCGAAACTTAGGATTATGTGAAACGCAGAATGCGCATATGGAAAAAATACCACTTCGCACAAAAACTGATGTAGATCAGCAATATTGTGGGGTTTTTTCTACATTTTTGTGACAAAGTCTTAAGTAAATTAAGTAGTATAATCGGCATGTTGAACAATCTAATACTAAACAATTTCCCTAGTGGCTGGGACACCTCAGATCTAGAGTCCAACGGCAACTTCATTATGAAGACTTGCCAGAGAACTTTGGTGCTTTCTTACGACCACAACCCGTGCAACGGACAGGGTGAATCAGAAAGACTTCACCTATCAGGTCAAGACGCATACTCATACCTTCTAGAGGTAATTTGTGGGTTAAAGAGCCAGCTGGTGGGAGAAAATGAAATTGTTGGCCAGTTTAAGACTGCATACAAGGCGTACACGGCCTTAGACGATATAAATACCAACCTTTTATTGATAATTGAAAAGCTCTTTAGAGATGCTAAGACGATTAGGTCTAAATACCTACTAGGACTTAGCCAAAAGACTTACGCTTCCATTGCCAGAAAGCAAATTGTTCGCCAGAGGGACGCCCAGGAAGTTCTTATTTTGGGGTCTGGACAACTTGCAGAGGACTTAATCAATCAATTCAAAAAGAAGGCCAAAGTTTTTGTTTGTGCCAGAAATAATGAAAGAGTTCAAGAGCTCGCAAAAGAGCATGGCATAGAGTCCATTGATTGGATAAATCTTGATCAAGTTAGCGAGTTTGCCTTTATTGTTAATTCTATTGGATTTGATGGAACTCTTTTTGACAATGACTTCTTTGAAGCATGGACTCAAAAGTTTGAAAGCAAACTCTTTATAGATCTTGGCTCCCCTTCTATTCTTGAAACAGAATTTGGGATGGATGAAGGAGTAATGCACTTGCAGGACATCTTTAAAGAAGGTGCTATTCATGAATCCCGAAAAAAGCAGCAGATCAAAAAAGCAAGAGTTGCGATGGAAGGGATAGCGGCAAGACGTCATAAACTTCTTGAAACTAAGTTACAAACTAAAATTCTAAATACTCCGACAAATAAAACTAAGATCGCTTATGTCTAATTCAAAATACCTTATTGGTACTCGTGGCAGCCTATTGGCTGTCACTCAATGTACGCTATTAAAAGATGAAATTGAAAGTAAAACCAACGCTTCATTTGATCTAAGAAAGATTAAAACAGAGGGAGACCAAAAAACAGAAAAGCCTCTCTGGCAACTTGATGGGAAGGACTTCTTCACAAAAGAGCTCGATGCAGCCCTTTTAAAAGATGAAGTCGATCTTGTCGTTCACTCCTACAAGGATCTGGGCTCAGAAAGACCTGAAGGATTAAAACTTGCGGCCGTCGGAAAAAGACGCTTTGCCCATGATATTTTATTAATTAAGAAAGAAACAATTTCAAAAATTAAAGATATGTGTGATTTTATTGTGGGAACTAGCTCCCCCAGAAGAATCACAAATATTGAACACTCGTTGAAAAACTACCTGCCACTAGCAAGCGACAATTTAAAGGTTTCGTGCAAAATGCTCAGAGGCAACGTAAACACCAGAATTCAGAAACTGGTTGATGGTGACTATGATGCCATCGTGTTGGCATTGGCAGGGCTTGAAAGACTTGCCAACAAGGAGGATTCTGCACAGATTCTTGAAGGCCTACTAAAAGATTTAACTTTTCTTGTCTTGCCTCAAAAGACTTTTCCTTCTTCAGCATCCCAGGGAGCACTGGCCGTTGAGGTTCATGACAAATCACCTAAACTTAATGAAATTCAAAGTGTTTTAAACTCAATTCACTGTGATGAGACTGTTCAGGCCGTTCAAAGAGAAAGAAAAGCGTTTGTAGGCTACGGTGGAGGGTGTCATCTAGCAGTGGGAATTCATGTCAAAAAGCATAAAGACCTTTTTATTCATGTACACAGAGGCGAGCACCGAGATAAGAGAATTGATAAACTTGAAATAGAAGGGCATCCCCTCAATGAGGTGAAAGGAAAAAAAGCATTTTTTGTGCTTGGTAGCTTAGACAAGCTTGTAAAACAAGAACCCATCAAAGCCAACATTCCCGAAGGCCACAACCTTTTTGTAACTTCTCAGTATTGCATCGACAGTTTAAACGATGTTACCTTTGCTTCATTGTGGGCGAGCGGGTCAAGAACACACCAAAAACTTGCAAAGAAAGGTCACTGGGTAAATGGAAGTGCCGACGGTTTTGGACATGAGGAAGTTGGCGAACTAAAAGAGTCCAAAGCTGTTCAAATGATGCTTCCTTCGCAACAATGGGCCGTATTATCTCACACAGAGGCTATAAGCAGTGTAGGCAAAGTTATTGGGTGTTACCAGAGAAGCGTAAGTGAAGATGTTGACATGGATCTTTCTGACGTGGAAGTTTTTTACTGGGGAAGCTACTTTCAATACTGTGAGTACCTCAAAAGATTTCCTCAAATTGAGAGTAAGCTACACGCTTGCGGCCTGGGCAAGACTTACGATAGCTTCAAGGCCAATGGCATTAAGGTTTTGCCTGTTGCCGACATGAAGTCCTTCAAAGAGTTAGTAGAAACAAAGGAAATATAGATGAATTCCGATCAATTATTTGAAAAAGCAAATGCATACACTCCTGGCGGAGTTCACTCTCCAGTAAGAAGCTTCAAAGGGCTGCACACCACTCCCCGCTTTATGAAAAAAGCAAACGGAGCTTTTATTACTGATGAAGAAGACAATGAATACATTGATTTTTGTATGAGTTTTGGTCCATTGATTCTTGGGCACAAGAATCCAGAAGTTCTCTCTAAAGCAAGAGGTGCTTTAGAGAATGGCTGGAGCTTTGGAGCTGCTGAAAAGTACTCCCTGGAACTAGCACAATATATCGTGGATAGAATTGATCACATCGACAAGATAAGATTTATGAACTCCGGAACGGAAGCAGTGATGACTGCCATCCGTCTTGCTCGAGGTTATACAGGTAAAAATAAGATTTTAAAATTCAATGGCTGCTACCACGGGCACATGGATCAAATGCTCATTAAAGCGGGATCTGGCCTAGCTGGCGAAGCCGAAGCTTCCTCTAAAGGTGTAACCCCTTCAACGGCTGAGGACACACTTGTTTGCGAACTAGGCAACCTAGAAGAGGCAAGAAAGATCTTTGAATCACACTCAGATATTGCCGCTGTTTTTATAGAGCCTCTTCCAGCAAATAATGGACTTCTACCTCAAAGCTTGGAATACCTTCAGGGACTAAGACAACTCTGCGACGAGTTTGACGCTCTATTAGTATTTGATGAAGTTATCTCTGGATTTAGAACCTCTTTTGGCGGAATGGCACAAGATACGGGAATAACCCCAGATATCGTGACATATGGAAAAGTCATTGGTGGCGGCTTTCCAGTGGGCGCTGTTGCAGGAAAGCAAAAGATTATGGATCTCCTTGCACCGGTTGGCGGCGTTTATCAAGCAGGCACACTGAGTGCAAACCCAGTTGCAATGGTTGCGGGTCTTGCAACTCTAAAGCAATTAGACGAAAAGTTTTATGAAAAACTTGCAAAAAACTCTGAGGCGGTAGTTAATATATTTAGCGAGTGGCTTTCACAGTCAGATTTTAACGACTACCAAATAGTTCAGAGAGGTTCTCTTTTCTGGCTCGTTCCAGGAGAAGCGCCTAAAGATGCTTCTGAGATACCAGCCAACCTTCTTGATAGATTCAAGAGTCTTTTTGAAGTTCTTCTAAACAAAGGAATCTACTTGTCTCCAAATGGCTATGAAATAGGATTTGTTAGTGCGGCACATGACGAGTCTGTTCAGGAAGAGCTTAAGAAAAGGTTATGGAGTTAGGAAAGACTAAAAATTGGTTTTATGTACTGCTGGGACTGGCGGTACTTTTCATATTTATTCTCGGTGCTTGGTGGCTGTTTCTAGTTTTTAAACTATCAAGCGCTCTACAAGGAATCGACTCCTCTGTTCTTCCAGCTAATTTGGCATTAATGGTACGCTGGGAAGGACTTAGCTTCTTTTTATTAACACTGATCGTAGGGATCGCTATTGGCTGGGTATTCTGGCAAGATCATAAAAAAACAAGATCACTGCAAACATTTTACTCCACCCTAACCCACGAATTAAAAACTCCCCTGGCAAGCATGAGATTGCAGGCCCAAGTCCTATCTGAAACAATGAAGGGACTCAACATTGATCCAAAAGAGAAAGAAAAGGTTGAACGCTACGGGAAACGTCTGGAAGAGGACGTTGTCCGTTTGGAGGGAGAGCTCGACAAACACCTTCAGCTCTCAAGAACCCTTCGAGGAGGAAACCTTGCCCACTCTCCAGTATCTTTAGTGCCACTTATTCTTAGTGAGGCCAAGAAGCACCAAAGTATTGAGTTGAATCTTGAAAAGGCGATCTCGAATCCTGTTGTAATTGGAGACCAAACCGCATTAAACATAATTTTCAAGAACTTGTTTGAAAACACAGCTCGTCACAATAAATCTCAACAAAAACAGGTCACAATATCAATCAAAGGTGAAAATGGAAAAGTTCGAGTCATTTATGATGACCATGGAGAAAAGTTTTGTGGAAACCTTGATAGGCTGGGTAAACTCTTCTACAAGCACGACTCCCCCAAAGGATCAGGAATAGGACTCTATTTAGTAAAGAAGCTCGTCCAGAGACAGGGTGGTCAGTTCGTGGTAAGTAACGAAGCAAGACTGCTTTTTGAGCTTAAATTTAAAAGAGGCGAAGAACTTGAATAGCTTTAAAAATATCCAGCTATTGATTGTCGAAGATGAGCCCAATCTTGCAGACACCCTATCTGAGTACTTAGAGTCAAAAGACTTTAGTGTATGCCTCGCAAGAAACGCTCAGCAGGCCAGATCGGCATTTGATGCCAAAGGGTTTCACCCGCAAGTAGTCTTAATGGATATTGGCCTACCCGACGGTGATGGACTTGAATTGGCGCGAGAATTCCGCTTTAAAAGAAAAGATTTTGTCTTATTGTTTTTATCGGCACAAAATGATCCCGAGACCAAGTACGAAGGGCTTCAAATGGGAGCTGAAGACTATATCACCAAACCTTTTGACCTCAGAGAGCTCACTCTCAGACTTGATAGAATCTTGTCAAACAGGGCCGACCTGGACACTTTATCCGAAGAGATATCTCTGGGTGATCTCAAAATTTGGTTTAAAAGATTTGAGCTTTTAGACGGTGATAAAAATATCGTCTCCCTTGGGCAGAAAGAACAGGCAATTTTGAAACTTCTCTATCAAAATGCCAACCAAGTTGTATCTAGAGACACAATAATTGACGAGATTTGGGGAGAGAATAGCTTCCCTTCCAACCGGACAGTTGACAACTATATTGTAAAACTAAGAAAGTGGCTTGAAAGCTCTAAAGAAGATGCCGCAAAGATTTCAAGCGTTAGAGGCATTGGATATAAATTTGAAATAAAAGGTCCAGAAAATGAATGACATTTTTGAAAACAGAAAACAACTTAATGGAAAAACACAAGTCCCCGTATGGTTTATGAGACAGGCCGGAAGATATCACGACCATTATCAAAATCTTAAAAAGTCACACGACTTCATGCAATTGTGCAAAACACCTGAGTTGGCATGCGAAACGACAATGGGACCGATTAGAGAGTTTGACTTTGATGCGGCCATTCTATTTTCTGACCTACTATTCCCTCTTGAGCAACTTGGCACGGGACTAGTTTATGACCCAGGTCCAAAACTTAGCCTAAAGATTTCCAACATGGATGACCTTAAGAGGTTAAGACAAGACGGTTTCAGCAAAGACTATTATAAGTTCCAAAAGGATGCATGTACGCTTCTAAAAAAAGAGCTACCACAAGACAAAACACTCCTAGGATTCGTCGGTGCCCCTTTCACACTATATGCTTACGCAGTTGAGGGTGCCCATGCTGGAAGCCTTGTCTCCTCAAAAACAGGTCTTTATGATGGGAGATTTGAGAGCTTTTGCGAACTTCTTCTTCCAAATGTTTTGGACGAGATGAAAATGCAAGCTGAAGGTGGTGCCGATGCCATGTGCATATTCGACACGGCGGTTGGCGAGCTAACAGTAAAAGACTTTACCCGAATTGTTCTTCCAAAAATAAAGTTTCTAACCTCTGAGTTTAAGAAGCAATTTCCAAACAAAAAGATTATCTACTACTCAAGAAACACACATAAAGAGCACTTGAGGGCTATTCAGGATGACAATATAGATGTCATCGGGGTCGACTGGAGACACAACCTTGGCGAGGTTATAAACGAATTTGGAAAGGATTATTACATCCAAGGAAACTTTGATCCATGTTGGCTTCACCTGCCTTGGGAGAAGTGTCAAAAGCTCCTTGAAGAAAACCTCGAGGAAGTCAAAAGAAGCAATGCCGATATGGGAAGATGGATAATGGGCCTAGGCCACGGAGTTCTTCAACACACTCCACAAGAAAACGTTAAGAATGCTGTTGAGTTCATCCACAAAAACTACATTTATTAGTAAAAATGGGGCCTCAACGCAGGCCCCCAAATGTCTTTAAAAAATTCCAAAATTCATAAACATTGAAACCACAAAGTTCCTAAATGCCTGTTTATTAAGCCATTCTTAACATTCTCACATTATATAGAGAAAAAAATTCTAAATTAAATCTAAAGACAGATTTTGTTATTGTGATAGCGTATTTTTTTGTTCTAGTATTTAATCATGATGAAAAGAATAATTTATACACTTAATGCAGGCGCCTTCAATCTTGACCCATTATTCAATGGTACAGATTGGGAAAGAATCAACATTGATACTATTAGTCAGATCGACTATCAGTTCACCAAAGAGAACACATGTGTGCTTCTTGTTTGTGGAACGGATGGACAAAAGTTAAAGGAGATGTTCTCAACTTTTGAACTCACTACCTGCAACTTGCCCACGGCCTTTCTGTTAGGGCATGAAAATCAAGAGATAATTAACTTATGTTATAACTTTGATTTCAGTAATATCTTCATCAACACAGTCGACCACCTTCTTCTTAAAACTCATTTAAAATATACTTTTTCAAATTATGAGATGGTGGTAAGAAACAATGGCCAAAAATGGCTTAAGCACATTGATCCAAATAACTTCACTAAGAAAGAGTTCCAAATTATTGAGTACATAGCACAAGCGCCTCTTACAGAGCTTTCCAGAGAAGACCTTCAAAGTTTTATATGGGGACAAGGCAAGAAGACAACAAATAAGCTTGATGTGCATATTTGTAATCTTCGAAAAAAGCTCACCGACCAGAGTGTGATTATTCAAACAAATGAGCGCGGAAAGGTTAGTTTAGGGATCTCAAGGGATTCATATCTAAACAAAAAAGTCGGGGCTTAACCCAGACCTTACAAGCTCTTTAAACCTAGAAGGCACCAGTCCTGTAAAGTCGGGACCATTTTCTTCATATACAACAATATCTTGGAGAAGAACATTTTCTCCCTCCATGTTGTTTACCTCTGAAATTTTTTTAATAACTCTTACACCTTCTGAGTTTCTATCTAGCTGAATCAAAAAGTCCAAGGCATTGCTAATCTGCCGTCTTACGGCCCTCAATGGAACATCAAATCCTGCAAACAAAAATAAATTCTCCAACCTGCTCAAAGATTCCGACGGCGAGTTTGCGTGGATTGTACACATTGAGCCTTGATGGCCAGTATTCATTGCCTGTAGAAGGTCAAATGCTTCAGCACCCCTAACCTCACCAATTATTATTCTATCTGGCCTCATTCTTAGGCAATTCTTTAAAAGCTCTCTTGTGCCCAGGGGTGATTCAACACTGTCAGCTACGTTTGCCGTGAGTAGTCTTACCGTGTTTGGTGCCTGAAACTGCAACTCTTTAACATCCTCAATTGTAACAATTCGCTCGGTTAGGCCAAGCTCTTGCATAAGCAAGTTTAATAGCGTGGTTTTGCCACTGCTCGTCCCCCCAGAAATCATAATATTCTGTCTTGAGGCCACCAAGGCCTTGAGAAATGAAACAATTTTTGCATTCATACCAAATGAATTTGGAGAATCCTCGAAGCTTGAAATATTTCTCAGATACTTTCGAATTGTAATCGCTGGACTAGAGGCAGTATAAGCAGAGGACACTATATTTACTCTGCTTCCATCAGGAAGAAGTCCATCCAAGATGGGGTTGTCTCTATTAAATAGTCGCTTGTTAAACTGGGCCACCTCTTTACAAAAACCAACCAAGTCTTCAGGGGAAAAATTAACATTAAGTCTTATCAATTCTCCATCCCTTTCAATGTATACATTATCAACATTGTTAATAATTATTTCGCTAATTCCACTTTTTGTGGCCAACTCATTTAAAAGTTTCCAGATTGAGTTTTCAGTATTCATTCAAACCTTTTGGTATAGAAAAAAATCTTTTTCATTAAGGGCGTGCCCATAGGTAGCAATGTCATTGAAAAATTTCATTTTATTTTCATCACTTAAACAAAGAATTTTTTCAGTTATCCCCTTACTACCTACAGCTCCAGCTTCCATCAGATCTTTCTTGCTCCAGTAGTTAAGAAGTGAAGAGAGTATGAGGATTGTCCAATCAAGCTTTTGAACCTTGGCCTGCGTTTCACTGAGAATCTCATCAACCTCAGATGATATTGCAAGGAAGCTTGTTGAGCGACCAAATAGCTTTTCACTCTCTAGGTCTTTCATTTTCAAATACATTCCCAACAGAAAGACCCTAAAATTGCCTAGGGTTGAAAAGCGCTCAAAGCGATTCTCAAAATCTTGAATATCCAGTGTATGTCCTAATTCAAGCTCCTCTAGAAACTTTCCAGTCTCAAGTTTGCTTAGGTAAAGTTCACACAACCGATCCCTAAGCCCCTTGATTCCCTTACCGACTAAGCTTGCCTCCAGAGCAGTTGTTCCATGCCCGGCAAGAAGGTTTTTGCGAAGGTGCAAATTCAAAAATGGATCCTGTTGCAAATAATCAACAATTTCTGCAAAGCTTGAGCGTGAGTGCTTAAGACCAGACACGCATAGCCAGTAGACTGAGTCAGGCACTCTGGTAAATGTGAGCTTTTCTTCCATAGTTTTACCTCACTGCTTATTTTAACTATAATTTAGAAGGAGACAAACTGGA
>Ga0208568_1000737_pt1 | contig 11759 bp, 11 predicted proteins | sample DeeseametaMP2969_FD_184165 | JGI IMG/M metagenome (GOLD analysis project Ga0208568, IMG submission 184165) | Marine microbial communities from the Deep Atlantic Ocean - MP2969 (SPAdes) | ecosystem: Environmental > Aquatic > Marine > Oceanic | place: South of Funchal, North Atlantic Ocean... | reverse complement strand
CCTATGGTAACAACTAAAGGTGGAATAGGAGATTAAACAAAAGGTTGATTCACTTATGCGCAAGGGCTGTCAAGGCCATGAATGGGGGCTTCATCATCTTAAGCGCTAAGCTTAGGATTAAAGAGGTTACTATGAAAGTTATCGTTGTGGGGGCCGGTTTTGGCGGAATAAATGCAGCCAAGACTTTGGCAAAGAATAAAAGTATCGATGTGGTAGTTGTTGATAAGCGAAATTATCACTTATTCCAGCCCTTTTTGTATCAAGTTGCAACCGCCGGACTCTCTCCCGCAGATATTAGTGTTCCAATAAGAGCATTCTTTCGAGGCCAAAAGAATGTGGAAGTTATTATGGGAGAGGTTGCAGGCATTGACCAGAAGAGTAGACTTCTTAAGCTATCAAATAATAAAAACTTAAAGTATGACAAAGTTGTAATAGCGGCTGGTGCAAAAAATCATATTTTCAATCAAGACTGGGCAAAACATGTATATGGACTTAAATCTATCCAAGATGCGCTCTCTCTTAGAAAGAATATTTTAATGTCATTTGAGCTGGCAGAGGTTGAACAAGACCCCGTTAAAAGGAAGGCCTATACCACTTTTGCTATCATTGGTGGCGGTCCAACTGGAGTAGAGCTGGCAGGAGCAATTGCAGAGCTTGCCAGGTTTACTTTAAGTGAGGATTTCAGAAACATTGATCCAAGCGACACCCGAGTTATCCTGATTGAGGCGGGCAGTAGAGTCTTGTCGACTTTCGACCAGGGACTTTCAAAGAAAGCTAAAAGAGCATTGGAGAAGTTGGGCGTTTCAGTGTGGCTAGAGAGCAAAGTAAGCAATATTTGCAAAGGAAAAGTAGAGCTAGGAAGCGATGTAATAAACGCAAACACAATTATTTGGGCCGCGGGGGTGGTTTCAACAGACCTTGCCAAAGATTTAGAAGCAGATGTGGGTGTAAACTTAAAACGCGGAAATAGACTTCTTGTGAATGAATTTCTTCAAGTAAAGGGCTGTGAGGATATTTACGCCATTGGAGATATCTCATATTTTGAAAAAGAAGAGCTTCCGGGGATTGCTCCAGTTGCAATTCAACAGGGTAAGTATGTAGGGAAGGCAATAAAAAGACTTTTTAAGGAAAAAGAGATAAGGCCATTTTCCTATGTAGATAAGGGACATATGGCGACAATTGGAAGAAGCAAGGCGATTGCCCAAATTGGAAAACTCCGCTTTGGTGGAACAATCGCCTGGTATTTATGGGTGTTTATTCACATCTACTTTCTCATTGGATTTAGAAACAGGGTTTCCGTTTTTCTCCAATGGCTTTGGTCATACCTAACCTATAAGCGAGGTGCCAGGATCATCAATTAAAGAAGATCTAGAAGCTGCTGCTTAGTAAGCTTAGGGTGCATAGGTGAACCTTTTCTAGCATTATGCTTATTATGCTCTTTCTTTTCATTTGAACCATATACGTACTTGTTAAAGCTATTCGAAAAGTCCATTCCAGAGAAATCATTCAGCTCTTTAAGAAAGATTTCTGTAGTCCATTGTCCGTGAAGGTAATCTTCGTACATTTTCTTGAGAAAGCCTTCAAGGTTACCATTAAGCTTTAGATTAATGTAGGCCATGAACGCAGCTCCCTCAGTGTAGGCCTTAGTTGTTGTTGTTCTCTTGTAGTTTGAAAATGCTGCCAAGTTTGTGGATGAGTAGCCTGGTGAGCTAGAGGCCTTGTAACCTTTATCTCTCCAACTTGCAACAGCTTCGTCAAGCCATCCGGAGTTTCCATTTGTTGGCAAAACCCCTCTTGCAAAATAGCTGTGGGTAAGTTCATGGCCAAGAGCACTTCTTGAGGTAATTGTTGCTCCACTGTGCTCCATTCCGCCCATACCTGCAATATATGCTGTAAGAGAAGGGTGTCCCCATGGTCCAAACTTGGACTCAAGCTCTTTCATTACCTTCAAGGTATTTTTTTCTATTTCATAAAGAGACCAACTGGACTTTGAATAAGTAACAATAGGGATCTCTCTGCCATCGATAGATTTGTGGGAAAAGCTTTTGATCTTGAATCTACCTTTCTCACTAAGGTGAAAGTAAACAGATGAAGAGCTGAAGTAATCAGGATAAGCAATGTGAAAGTGATTGCTTGATTTTTCAGACAATGTTCCATTAGTAAAAATTCGGTGTGGCGTTTGTGTACCTGTTACTTTGACATCCATGCTCATTGCAAATTGATCAAACTCCAAGTTTGTTGGCAGGTACTGTTCAAGATACCTTCTGTCTGTTAAATCGCTCATCCAAAAACCTGATCTAGCACTATCGCTTGTGAAGTCAGTGTTGGTTTTAATATTCCCTGTAAACTCAAATGTATGGAAACCGGAATCAAGTGTTGAGCTTAAAGATACGTACTTGGTTTCATCTCCTGGAGAACTTATTTGGATTGCCTTATCATTCTTTCCATTAACTTTTGATGTGGAAGGCATTTCGATAATGTCAAAAACAGGGCTGCCTGCTACTGGTTGGTTGAAAGTGATAACGGCCTTGTATGTAGCTTTTTCTGAGGCTACATCAAAAGTTAAGAAATAATCTGCTTTTACGAAGTCAACAAACACAAATTTCTTGGATTCAATTTTAAAATTTTTAGGTGCGTGGTCCAAGTTTGCGAAAACGTGTGTGACTGCGAGCAGCATTAGCATTGTGATTTTTATCATGTGTCTCTCCTCTTTGATGAACTTTAGCAAGTATTAGGCGTAATTTAAAATTTTATCGAAATAAAAACGCTTAGGCAGTTTTTTAATTTATAAAAAATTAAGAAGATTTAGGTGCTAAAAATTACAGGGTCTAAGGCCAAAATGTTTAAAAGAACATAAGTTCTCGCCAAATTTGGTGGAGGGAAAAATGTTTTTTAGAGTACTGGGGTTTTTATTTTTAATTTCTATTAATGCTTTTGCCATCGATTGTCCTTTGGTGGACCTAAAAAAGTTCGAAAGCAGTCCTAAGACCTTTATGGATGCACCGCTGCAGAAGTATGATGAAAATTGTGAGAGCGTGAGCTTCTCATTGTTTGATGACCAGTCAATTTCTTCAAAGAGCTTTGTGAAAAAAAAGGATGAAGCTAGAAAATCTGTTTGCCACACAAATAGCGATGGAAACCAGCTTTGTCTTGCATCTGTATCGCCAGGAGATGATGTTCTAAAAGGCAGAGCTCCGATAGAGAGTCTTGATAGAGCTGAAAACCTTGTTGATCCGGAATACTTGGTAAAGAACATCAAGGCAATGGAGGCCCTTGGACTAATGCAGGGCAGTGTGAACACCCAGCCTTGGTCTGATTGGTACTGGCCAATTGCTGTAGGACAATTAAGCTTTAGGTATAATGACCGTCAAATGATGAACGCCTATAGTGTTAAGTCACCTGGTGAAGAGGATGTTTGGACTTGGGTTAATGAATGGCATAAAAACTCAATGCCAGAAGATGCCAACCTTCTTTCTCCTTCAGAGAAATATGACCTATTAGTAGGGGACACAAATTATACCTTAACCAAGAAGATGCTCCAGGCCGGAAGCTACTACCAATATAATTTTGGAAAAGTTGAGAGCTGGATGGGCCTATGCCATGGGTGGGCACCTGCAAGCTACATGCTGCCAAGACCAACCAAGTCCCTACCTGTTACCCTTTCAAATGGAAGTGTGGTTGAATTCCTTCCAAGTGATCTTAAGGCCCTTGGAACCCTCTTGTGGGCAAATGGCTACCAAAGCACCCGTATGGTCGGCGGAAGATGTAATATTAGCGAACCTGAAAAAGATGAAGAGTCTGGGAGAGTTAAGGATCAAAACTGTTTTGACACAAACCCTGGAACTTGGCATGTGACAGCTGTCTCAGAGATTGGCAAAAAAGGCTCTCCTTTTGTTATAGATGCCACTTTTGATTACGAAGTTTGGAATCACCCAGTACTTGCCTACGATTATAAATACTTCAACCCTCAAACATTCAACTATTCTGACTCTTTGGAAGATGCCAGTGTAGACCTATCAAATTTTAAGAATGATAAGTTTAAAAAATATAGATCTAAGGAAGCTAAAAGTGTTGTTGGGATCGTTATGGAGGTTGTTTATTTAATCGAAACTCAACCTCAGCGTCTGTCATACGACAACGCTGCTATGGATGCCAAAAGCAAGGTTCAATATGTTTACGATCTTGAATTGGATGAAAACGGAAATATCATTGGTGGAGAGTGGTATACGAATAAGCACCCAGATTTTTTGTGGACTCCGTACACTGGAAGCAAGGCAAACTCTATTGCTGACCAGTATATCCAAGCAGATGAAATCTCAATCCAAGATATTAGTCGTTTGAATGAACTTGCTCCATATGCTTCTCGTGAAGGCCAGCCAATCGGTCGTGTTGTAGAGGCACTAATGAAGGCTGCAAGCAATTAAAATGAAACTGTTTTCCATACTAATTTTACTACTGTGCTCGAATTCGGCATACTGTGAATTAGCATGGAAAACTTTGATCTATATGCAGGCCGACAACGATCTTGCTCCTTATGCTATGTGGGACTTAAGAGAAATTGCAGCCTCAACTAAAAGTGATGGTAGATCTAAGACAATCATTCACCTAGATTTGCCTGGCATAGACAAGCTTTATGAGTTTGAAGTACTACCTGATCAAACAGAAATTGATACAAACCTAGCTCAATATAAGAAGTCCAAATTACAAGACTACAATTTGAAGTTCTTGCGAACAATCGATGAAAGATCTTCCAAAGGGCAAGAAGAACAGCTTTTAGATTTTCTAAACTTCTCAAATAAAAACTACCCTTCTAAGAACACCATGCTTGTTATTTGGGGACATGGAGAAGGCTATGGAGACGGCACGCAATTTGGTGGGGTGGCGATCGATCAAAACCCCAGTGGGAGACTTGGGATTCCGCAACTAGAGAAGGTTCTAGCGAATTACTATCTTTTAAATAATGAAAAGATATCAATCATTGCAATGGACGCTTGCTTGATGCAGACAATTGAGGTTGCCACTGCACTAGAGGCAAAATCAAAGTACCTCGTTGGAAGCACTCAGATTCAAAACTTTCAAGGTCTTCCATATCACTTGATAAATAACTATGTCGAAAATGAATTGGAACAAGAGGCATTTAAGAGCGACTCAGGTGAGGATTACTACTTAGTAAAAAAAATTCCTGCCTTAATAGCCAAATACTATGAGAACTTTGAGTTTAAATCCGAAACTGCAAGCAGCCTATCAGTGACCGAACTTGAAAATAGCTTCATGCCGGCCTTTGAAAAACTGTTTTTTGAAATAAACCTTCAGCTTCGGAGAAATCCTTTTTGGATTTTTGGTCTTCAAAAAGCGTTGGGAGAAGTTCCATTCTTTCTTGGACAAACTAAAGATATTTCGCTGATGCTGGCTAAGTTAGAGGAGCATTTTTTAGGGCAGGGGTTAGTGGATTTTGCCTTACTTAGTGCTAGTGCTCAAGAGGCCCTAAAGTATTCAATAATTTCTTATACCTATGGTACGGATTATCATGGCCAAGCAGATCAATATTACTTGGGGAGCTTTAAGGCCTTTGGAATTTGGCTACCAAACTCAAAGCACCAGTACGAGCTTAGAATAGAAAAATTCAGAAATTCAATAGCTTATAGCTCTAAATACTTTAAATCTTATAGAGCATTTCTTGAAACACTTTTTGAGAGAAGCCTTCTTTAGTAAATTTCACCCTATATAAAATCCACGTATTAGATAAATCTAGCATCAAAAATCCTGATTCATGGTATGTCCAGACAGTTAAATTTTAACAAAGGATTTGAGATGGGGAAGATGGCCAAACTCATTATTTGTATTTTAATGGTAAGCAATGCCTGGGGCTACTCGGGCAATCAACAACCCAAGTGGATGGTAGACAACGCTGAAGCTGACTTTTACGACTTACCGCTTGCAGGAAGTTTGACGAGTGACAAAACTCCGTGGGCCAGCTCATTTTGGCCTCACATATACGGTGGGATCGCTTTTAGGTGGAACAACTTTTACCAAACACCAAACTTTGCTCCACTTCATGTACAGATCAGTGAAATTGATGAAGAGATCGAGCAGCTACAGAAGTCTTTATTTACCCAAGAAAACTCGGTTGAGACTAATCTTAGAATCTTGGGAGATGTGCAAAGACTCAAAAATGAAAAGGCGACTGTAAGCGCCTCTAAATCGATAGAGCATAAGAAGTATTTCTTTGACTTGGAAAGACCAAGAAGATTGAAAAATTTGAAGGAGCTATCTCAAGCTGAGCTGGATAAACTATCACCAGCTGAAAAGTTTGATGCATATATGTATCTGGCAACAGGTAAAGACAACGGTTTTAAGCTGACAAAAGATGTTTTAAACACAACCTCTCCTGGAGCAGAGTATTGGGAAGGGATTTGTAATGGATGGGCCAGTGCCGCTTTGGAATTCAAAGAACCTAGTCCACAAACATTTTCAAAGGACGGGGTGACTATAAATTTTGGTAGCTCAGACTTGAAGGCACTGTTGAGTCATTATCACGCAGCAATTACCAACAACTGGATTACTGCAAAAAAGACCAACACTGGAAGAGTGGGGAATAGGTGCGACACTGTGTTTCCTAAAGAGGCCTGGTTTATTAAAGATGGTGTGGAATACTACAAGAAAATAGAAGAAGGTAAGGTTGTGGTAAACGAAGTACCGCCTGAATGTGTGGATACTAACCCTGGCGCCTTCCATATTGTTCTTGCAAACCTCATAGGGATTCAAAACGAGGGGTTTGTTGCTGAGGTTGTAAGGGACCAAGAAGTTTGGAATCAACCGGTTTATAAGTATGAAACCAAAGTCGTTTCCGAAACAAAAAATGTTAAATATGCAACTTCTGGAACTGTGAAGCAGATTGAAGTTCAGACAGACATGCACTACGCAAATGATGGTGGAAGAATGTTTTGGATCAATGATGGAAGTGATGACGAATTCTACGCTTGGTGGGAACAAACAACTGGTACTGCGAATTACAGATCAGATAAAAAAGAACTTCGATACATCTTGGACCTTGACGCCAATAATAACATTATTGGAGGTCGTTGGCTTAGTTATGAAAGGCCAGACTTTTTGTGGCTTAAAAAGCAAAAAGGCTTCTTGGGCTCAGGAATGCTTTATGGCATTGTTGGTTATTTGAATGGCCTTCAAAACCTTGTGGAATTACAAAACTTTTAAGACTTAAAGCCAGAGTACGCTGTTGCTAAGCTCATCAGCTCCACTCTGGCTAACCTTCTCTGGAAAGGCCTCAAGGAGCTTTGACTCTAGAAGCTCTAGGCCGTCCCTGTATGCCTTTAAGTAACTCTTTTTACCAAAGCCATCTTTTATCTTATTTACTATCTCTTCTAGGTCTTCTTGGAGAATTTTTTCTTTTATGTTCTTTCCTACTAAAACTTCAATCCTTTTTTCATAAAGACTTGTATAGATTAAAGTTTCATTTGAATGACTGGCCTTCTCTGAGCAGTGGGTGAAGAAAACTTCCAAGGCCTTCTCTTTAACCTCTCGGTCAACTTCTGAGTCAACTAAGGCCCAAGATTTAAAGAGTTTCATCCTAGATAAAGGAAGAAACAGAAAGGTTAAAATTAGTTGGGACACAATGTATAGATATGAGTAACCAAACTCAATAAAGTAACTTAAAAGAAGAGTTGTGAAGAATGAAAGAAAAAGCGCACTTCTTAGCACTGCTCCCGGGTATGGGTCGGACTCATTGGCAACTGCCAACACTAACTCTGCACCGGTATTATTTTCAAACTGAGCAACTCTTTCTTTAAGTTGTTGCTCTTCTTCTTTATTTAAAATTTTCTTATTTAAAATCATTACCAACTCCCTGAAGCTCCACCGCCGGAGAAACCGCCTCCACCACCAGACCATCCACCTCCTGAGGACATACCTCCTCCGTAATGACCTCTGCGGCCTCCGGAAGATAGTACTGCCATTAAGAAATTTAATGGGCCGATCATTCCAATTATAAACCCGAAAATTGCGGCTAAAATTATAAAGAATAACTGACCTACAAATAGAAATATAAGTCCTGCTAAAAGTGTTGAACCAGCAACAGATCTTACCAGCGGGTTCTTTCCAATGAACTTTGCAATTATTGGAAAGAAAACAAAAAAGATTATTAGTGGAAGAACCAAAGATTGCATCTTTTCTTTCTGATGACGAAGGGCCACTAATTTTCTTGCTCTAGAGTTCTCTGGCACAACGTCTTTAACATCGAACTCAAGTGCGATTGCGTCTAAAGCTTGATTAAATCCACCAAAGAAGTTTCCCTGCCTAAAGTTTGGCACAAAAATATTCTGGATAATTTGATGGGAATCCACATCAGTTAGTTCTCCTTCAATTCCCTCTCCAACCTCAATGCGAATCTCTCTGTCGCTTTTCGACATCAGGATGATAACGCCATTTCCTTTCTCTTTTTGACCAATTTTCCATTTTTCTGCAACTTGAATCGAGTACTCTTCAATAGAGTTTCCTTGAAGAGCCTCTATAATCAAAATCTGTATTTGAGGCCCGTTTGACTTGTAGATATCTAAAATCTTTGATCCCAATGCACTCTTCTCACGTGTGGAGAGTATATTGGCCTGGTCAATGACCGGAGAGGATAGTGCGGGAATTTCAAGATCTTTACCTGTAAATTCTTCGACTGAAGGTGCTTGATCAAGTGTATCGGGCTGAGGTGAAACAGATTCTACCGACTCAGGCTCCTCTTGAGTGAAAGCATCCTCTTTAGAGTCATCTAGAGAGAAGGGATTGCTTAGGTCCTGTCCATAAACAGAAAAACAAAAAAGAATTAATATTAAGGCTTTTTTTAACATAATTTAGAAGCTCACCTTTGGAGTTTTCGACTCTTCCGCAGTTGCTTGAAATTGAGGCTTCTTTTCATAGTTAAAGAATATATTGTTGGTAATATTAGTTGGAAAGACGGTTACCAAATTGTTGAACTTTTGTACTGCTTCAATATAACGTCTTCTTGCAATAGCAATACGATTCTCAGTACCTTCAAGTTGTGACTGAAGTGCCAAAAAGTTCTGGTTTGATTTAAGGTTTGGGTATCTTTCCGCAACTACCATTAATCTTCCCAATGCTTGACCTAACTGGCCTTGGGCCTGTTGAAATTTTTGTAATGCAGCGGGATCTAAGTTCTTAGGATCAACTGTGACCTGGGTTGCTTTGGCACGAGCTTCTATTACTTCAGTTAGTGTTTCTTTCTCTTGGCTTGCATAGCCTTTTACCGTCTCTACAAGGTTTGGTACTAAGTCAGCTCTTCTTTTGTACTGGTTTTGTACCTCGGCCCACTTTGCTTCAACATCGTTGTTAGATTGAGGGATTGATTGAACGCCACAGCTCGTGACAAATGCAGCAGTGATTAAAACAAGGATCAACTTCTTCATAACATTTTTCTCCTATAAACAAAAAAAGCCCGATTATGTATCGAGCTTTCTTTGTAATATATAGATAAAATGTTGTCTAATTAATTAAAGCTTTGCAACCTTAGAAGCAAGTCTAGATGTTTTTCTAGCAGCTGTAGCCTTCTTAAGAGCACTTGTCTTAGCAAGTTTGGCAATTAGAGACTGAACAACGTTCATTTGTTTCTCTGCGTTGGCTTTGTCAGAAGCATCAATATGAGACATAAGTTTTTTGATTTCAGTTCTTACTCTAGAAGTTTTCCACTTATTAGAAACTCTTCTTGTCTCGTTTTGTCTTATTCTTTTCTTAGCTGACTTATGGTTTGCCACAATTTTCTCCTAAAAATTATCTTAAAAAATAAAAAAGCAATCAAATGCGTAGCGTGATTTATAGTGAATTCTTGTCTAAATGGCAAGCTCTTTCTTTGGAAAAGACAATAAAATTCCTTGGTAGAGCCTGATTGTAATGCTGCGCGATTGACCTTACGACGTAATATTAGCATATTAAGCTGAAATTTTTTCAACAAAAGGTGTGAAGGTATGAATATTCAGACAATTGGTGTTGTTGGCAGCGGTCAAATGGGAAGAGGAATTGCCCAAGTCGCAGCTTTCTCCGGTTTTGACGTTGTAATGTATGACCTAAGTAAAGAGTCTCTAGATTTTGGAATGGATTTTATAAAAAATCAATTAGTTAGAGGTGTTAAAAAGGAAAAGTGGGATCAAGCAAAAGCTGATGAAACATTTGGAAAAATTCAACCAAGCTCTAAAATTGAATCGATGGCAAAATGCGACCTTATAATAGAGGCAGCTACCGAGAATAAGAATATTAAGTTCAAAATATTTGAAGACCTTGATGCCGTTGCAAAGCCAGAAGCTATCCTTGCTACAAACACATCTTCGATCTCAATTACAGAAATAGCTTCAAAAACAAACAGACCTGATAAAGTTGCCGGAATGCACTTTATGAATCCAGTTCCTGTTATGAAGCTCGTAGAAGGAATAAAAGGGCTCGAAACAAGTGAAGATACTTTCTCTGCAGTGGCACAGGCATCTGAGAAGATGGGAAAAGTTTTTGTTAGAGCAAATGATATGCCTGGATTTGCGGTAAATAGAATTCTTATGCCAATGATTAATGAAGCTGTTTATGCTTTGCATGAAGGAATTGCCAGTGTAGAGGACATAGATACTGCTATGAAACTTGGCACAAATCAGCCAATGGGGCCTTTGACTCTTGCAGACTTCATAGGGCTTGATACTTGTCTTGCAATTATGGAAGTTTTGCATGACGGCCTGGCGGATACTAAGTATCGCCCATGTCCTTTATTAAAGCAGTATGTTCAGGCCGGAAGACTGGGCAAGAAAGTAGGAAGAGGATTCTATAAATATGACTAATAACTATGAGACTTTAAAATTTAATGTCGAGGACGGTGTTGGTTATCTAACTTTTAACAGACCTGATAAATTGAACGCCTTAAATGCCCAAGTTATAGATGAGCTTGGATTATTCTGTGAATCTATTAGGGATGAAAATTTAAAGGGTATGATCGTAACAGGATCGGGAGAAAAGGCGTTTATTGCTGGTGCAGATATAAAGGCAATGAGTGGGATGAGCTCACCAGAGGCCGCTGAATTCTCAAAGCGCGGGCAAAAAGCTTCCCTTCTTCTAGAGAACCTACCATTTCCAGTTATAGCAGCAGTAAATGGATTCGCTTTGGGTGGGGGACTTGAAATGGCTCTCTCATGTGACTTCATACTTGCGACAGATAATGCTGTTTTTGGATTGCCTGAAGTGAGTTTAGGCCTAATCCCAGGTTTTGGCGGAACTCAAAGACTGGCCAAGATCGTTGGAATTAATCGTGCTAAAGAGATGGTGTACACTGGGAGAATGCTTAAAGCAGACGAAGCTGTTAGAACTGGCCTGGCCCTATCAAGCCACCAAAGTAAAAGTGAGCTACTGGAAGCATGCCTATCAATAATTAAAAAAAGCTCAAAGAACTCAATAAATGCAATAGCAATGGCCAAGGGCGCACTAAATGAAGGTCTTTCATTAAGTATCGAAGAAGGTCTTGAAATTGAACAAAAGCTTTTTGGCGACATTTTCTCCTCATATGATATGAAGGAAGGAACTTCCGCATTTTTAGAAAAAAGAAAACCTGAATTTAAAGGAGAATAGATAATGTTACTTGATGAATCATACAAAGAAATTAAGGATATGCTTTCCAAGTTTTCCGACAACGATGTGGCTCCACTTGCCGCTGAGATTGACAGAAAAGGCGCAATACCAAAAGAGTTAATTCAAAAACTGGGTGAAAA
>Ga0208568_1000736_pt1 | contig 11760 bp, 16 predicted proteins | sample DeeseametaMP2969_FD_184165 | JGI IMG/M metagenome (GOLD analysis project Ga0208568, IMG submission 184165) | Marine microbial communities from the Deep Atlantic Ocean - MP2969 (SPAdes) | ecosystem: Environmental > Aquatic > Marine > Oceanic | place: South of Funchal, North Atlantic Ocean... | reverse complement strand
GAGTATGGTTTTAAAAACAGAAAAAGTAATAAAAGAATGGACCGATTATAATCACCATTTAAATGTTGCATACTATGTGCGTATTTTCGATATAGCCGCAGACATCATGTTAGATAATTTTAAAATGGGTGGAGAGTCTGCAAAAAAAGATAAAAAAAGTACTTTTGTCGTGGAGATGCATACTCACTATAATCAAGAAGTTAAATTAGACGAAGAAGTCGAAACACATCTAACCTATGTTGATCATGACAAAAAAAGGATTCATTACAAGCTGTCCATGTTTCATAAAGAAAAAAAATACCTTGCTGCTACAAATGAGGTATTGTCACTATATGTTGATCTTGGTCTAAGGAAAGTTGTTGAATTTGATCCAGATAGAATAAAAATTATGGACGATTTTATAAAAAAGAATAAATCAAAGTTTAATTCTGATAAATTAAATTTAGCAAATAAATTAAAAAAATAGCTGTGCCGTTAAAGATTAGTTATTCTGTAAATTTTAAATCTGCTAAGTTTCCTTCTAAAAAACAGCTGGTTGGAAAATATTCAATCTTAAAACCTTTGAATTTTAAAAATCATGCCGGTGAATTATTCAAGAATTTTTCGTTAGATAAAACAAACACCCTGTGGACATATATGCCTTATGGACCATTTAAAAATTTGCCATCATTTAAGAGTTATTTAAAGAAAAATTGCCTTAATAAGGAGCCTTTTTTTTATGCCATTTACTCAAAAAGACTTAAATCATTTTGCGGGGTAGCAAGTTATTTAAGAATTAAACCTGCGATTGGAACAATCGAAGTAGGTTGGATTACTTATGCTCCCAATCTTCAAAGAACTGTAGAAGCAACTGAGGCGATGTATTTGATGATGAAAAATGTTTTTGAAAACCTAGGGTATCGTAGATATGAATGGAAATGTGATAATTTAAATCAGAAATCAAAAAAATCAGCGCAACGACTAGGATTTAAGTTTGAGGGTGTTTTTAGACAAGCAACGATTTATAAAAAAAGAAATAGAGATAGTGCTTGGTTTTCGATTATTGATAAAGAATGGAAACAGTGCAAAAATAAATTTCAAAGATATTTAAAAAGATCTAATTTTGACAATAATTTACGTGAATATAAAAAATTATAATTTTTTTATCTAAGTGGTTTTTCAGTAGCGATGGATTGATCTTGGGCTTTTTCACGAATAAAAATATAAACACCTCCACATACAATTAACATCATTCCAACAATAGTTCTAACATCAGGAATTTCATCAAAGAAAAGCCATCCATTCAATGAAGCCCATACTAATATTGAATACTCAAAAGGTGATATAACAGCTGGAGAGGCAATTCGATATGCTGTGAATAAACAAAGAAATCCGGAAGCTCCAATCACACCTATAAAAATCATATACGGCAAACTGAATTCTAAATTATCAAACCACTTTCGAAAAATAAATTGAGAAGCAGGATGATCAATGTTGTTGAATCTACCATCACCCATATAAAAATAAAATATTATACTGATTACTATTGCTAGAATATAAAAATGAAACATTTGTGAATAAACATCATCTTCATCAGATGTTTTTTTTAAAATTATCATTGATAGTGCATAACAAAATGCACATAAAACGGGTGTCAAACTAAGGTAATTAAAATTGTTAAAGTCGGGGTTTAGTATTACATAGACGCCTATAAAACCAATTATCACAGCTGACCATCTCCGCAGACCAACTTCTTCTTTTAAAATAAATATTGCAAAAATTGTCATTAAAAAAGGACTAGCAAAAAACAAGGCAGTAGCTGTTGCTAAAGGCATTATAGTTATTGCAATATAAAAAGAACTAAACCCAAAAAAGAAAAGAATTACACGGATAATTGTAAGTAGAGGATAATGAGTAGAAAAAATAATAGGTTTGTTTGTTATTTTTAAATAAAAAACAATAATTACAAAACTTATCAATGTTCTAATTAAATAAACTTCATACAAAGATACACTATTATAAATATATTTAAATGTTGCATCTTGAAATGAAACAATAAACATTCCAATGAAGATAAGAAGAATGCCTTTTGGATTATTATTTTTCGTGAACACTTGCGGGATCTATATCAAATTTTTTATCTTCTTTATATTTCTTATTGATGTAAGATAAAATTCATGATTTCAAAAGAAGATCAAATTATGATGGAAACGATGTATTGGTGGGGCATACCAACATTGTTTAGATGCAAGAATGATCCTAATCCAAAAAATTGTGATATTGCTCTTGTGGGCGTTAACCCAAGAAGGTAGATATTAGTCACTGTTATTGATGATATCAAAAGATTTTTTTGAGTATTCTTTTTGATAATTTTGAACTTTAACTTTTGTTACTTTCGAGAAAGTAGGACCTTTTTCGCACAATTTGATTAAGTCATTCACATTCTTATCATTACCGATTATGAGTGCTTCGACTTCTCCGGAAATTTTATTTCTAACCCAACCATCAATATTTCTTTGTATTGCCGCTTTGTATAACCAATATCTAAAACCAATACCTTGAACCTTGCCGGTGATGACAATATGTTTTTTCATGTTTAGTGTTCAATATTTTTGTCTAAAAGAGGAACAAATTTAACATCGAATAATTCCTTTTGATCAAAACTATTTTTATCGGTTTTTTTTATTAGTATTAACTTTTGATTTCCCGATGGGTATTTCTTTGGGATAATTAAGTTTCCATAATTCTTTAAATTCTGTAATAATTTTAAAGGTATTTTTTCTGCTGCGGCACTAACAATGATAGCATCAAATAAAATTTTTTCTTCCCAACCATTTATTCCATTATCCAATTTATAAACAACATTTTTTATTTTCAACCTATCAATGTTTATTTTTGCCTGATTAAATAATTTATTAAATATTTCGATTGTATAAATTTTTCGACACAAATGTGAAATAATTGCCGTTTGGTATCCGCTTCCGGTTCCAATTTCTAAAACTATGTCCGTTTTTTTCAATTTTAAACAGTCAATCATATAAGCTACTACATAAGGTTGGCTTATAGTTTGCTCACAGTCTATTGGCAGAGGCCTATTTTCGTATGCATGTTGAATAGAAATTTTATTTATAAATAATTCTCGTGGGACTTTTTTTATGGCGCTTAAAATATTATTATCAATTATTCCTTTTTCTTTTAACTCTTCTAAGAGATCGTCGTTATTTTTGTTAAAAAAGATTCTTTCTTTTAAACTATTTTTTTTCCAAGAAAAATTCATTTAATTAACCTGTATTTATAATAACATCAGAAGCCTTTTCGGCAATCATAAGTGTTGGTGCATTTAGATTTCCACTTATAATTTCTGGCATGATTGAGCTGTCCACTACTCTAATATTTTGCAAACCATGAATATTTAGTTTCTCATCAACAACGGCCATTTTATCTACTCCCATTTTTAATGTACACGATGGATGATAAGCTGTTTCGGCATTTGCTTTTATATATTCATTTAACTCTTCATCTGACGTTTTATCGGGTCCTGGATTAATTTCTTTTCCAGCATAAGGTTTTAAAGAATTTTGTGATAAAATTTTTCTAGCTACATGAATGGATTCACGTGTTTTATTTAAGTCATCTTGTTTTTCAAAATAATTAAATTGAATTTTTGGATATTCGTAAGGATTAGAGGATTTTAATTTAACCTCACCTCTACTTTTTGGTTTGTTTAAACTCGCATGTAATTGAAATCCATGAAACGATGGATTTACTAAACCATGATTAATTACAAATGATGGAAAAAAATGAAATTGAATATTTACATCAGGTTCGCTCTCTGAACTTTTTATGAATCCTCCCGCTTCTAAATGAGAAGTGGCACCTATTCCTGACTTAAATAAAAACCATTGAATTCCCAGAGAGATTTTGTTTAATAATTTGGTCGCTGAATATAGCGTATTAGAAGTTTTACATTCCTGTTGTATATAAGTTTCAATGTGATCCTGAAGGTTTTTACCAACACCAGGTAGATCTTTAATAACTTTAATACCCAAATCATTAAGATCGTTCGCCGGTCCTATGCCAGATATTAACAATAATTGCGGTGAATTAATTGAACCTGCTGAAATGATAACTTCTTTATTTGCAAAAATTTTTTCTTTTTTATTTTTAATTTTAACTTCTATTCCTTTTGCTTTTTGATCATCAAAAATTATTTTTTCTACAAAAGAATTAGTAAATACGTTTAAGTTTTTTCTTTTTTCAGCAGGTTTTAAATAATGCTTTGAAACACTGGCTCGCTCTCCTTTATTTATAGTCACATCAAACATTCCAAAACCATCCTGACTTTTTCCATTCATATCCGAGTTGATTTCATATCCAGCTTCCCCAGCAGCCTCAATGAATGCTTTAAATAATGGATTTTTATTACTCGACTGATTTACAGGCAGTAAACCATTGCCGCCTCTATACTCATTTTCCCCACCGGACCAGCTTTCTATTTTTTTAAAATAAGGAAGTACATTTTTATAAGACCAAGAAGGAAGTCCAAACGAAGCCCATCGTTCATAATCATTTGAGTTTCCTCTAACGTAGACCATTCCGTTATGTGCTGAACAACCTCCAATCATTTTACCTCTTGGACAAAATAGTTTTCTATTGTGTAAGTGTGGTTCCGGCTCGGAATAGTATTTCCAATTATATTTTGGATCATGCATTGCATATAAAAGTGCAAGTGGCATTTTAACTTTCCAAATATCGCTTGGTTTTCCAGCTTCAAACAAAGCAACTTTATTTTGACTATTATTAGTTAAACGATTAGCTAAAACACAGCCAGCTGACCCAGCTCCAATAATAATGTAATCAAATTGCATTAATGAAAATTATTAATTTGGATAGTCTCCCTCAATAGCTATTCTGTCCATAATTCTTTCATGACCTAATCCTCTGCCAGGGAAAAAATCTGCTATAGCATAATGTTGAACACTTCTGTTATCCCAAATTGCAATAGCATTTTCTGTCCATTGAAATCGACATGTAAAATCTAATCTTGCCTGATGTTTAAAAATTTCATTTAGAATTTCGTCACTTTCTTTTTTATCCATACCAACTATCTTTTTGGTATAAGTCCAATTTACAAATAATATTTTTTTTCTAGTTTCTGGATGAGTTCTGGCAATAGGATGCTCGTTGGAATATTCATCGTGATTACCATTTCCCTCCATGCCCTCATAATCATCAACAAAAAATTCTGCTCCTAAAGAACTATGAAGTGCTTTTTTAGTTTTAATTTTATCTTTAATTTTTTCATCTAATGTTTCCCATGCAAGTTCCATATTAGCAAACATTGTGTCTCCTCCGACGGGAGGTATTTTAATAGATTTTAAAATTACTGCTTTAGTTGGTTTAACGTTATAACTAACATCACTATGCCAATTTTCTCCCCACTGGTTTTTTTCGTTGGGTTTTTTGATTATTCTTACAATCTCAGGATATTGGTCGAGACCCTTTACATAAGCGTGTTGTTCAATAGGTCCAAAATTCGATGCTAACGCCAGCTGTTCTTCGGGACTAATTTTTTGATTTCTAAAAAAAATAACTTTATGCTCTAAAAGCAAGTTATTAATTACTTTGAAATTCTTTTGGGAGACATCCTTAAGATCTATTCCATTTATCTCAGCGCCCAAGGCTCCTGCTAATAACTTCACATCCATGGAATTAGCTTAATCGATTTATTTTTCGATGTAAATCTTTGGCTGTGATAGCTTATGCGAGTTAATAATTAACTATTTTAACAATTTTCGATAAGTGATCATTAAAGCAAGTATAACAATCAATGCTGCAATACCTGAGTCACCAAGAGTATTAAGTAACGCAACTAAATTTTTAGTAACTTGCGAACCAAAAAAAGCCACATCAGGTCCAAATAATATTTCAGCAAAAACAGAAACTCCTATTAATAGTAAACCTAATTCAATGAACTGTGTTAAATAGTACCTAATTGTTCCAATCCAAGCTTTCATACAACTCCTTTAAGTAATTCGTCTTAACTTTCTACCCTAGCCCGAAAACAAGGACTAGGGTAGTCAGGTTTTTAAATGTTAGTTAATTAATTATTAAGAGGGAAACTAACGAAATTTAAAATACCTATTTGTAAAAACCTAATATGATAATAGCTGCTATTAAGCCGACTATTCCTGCATCACCTAGTGATTGAACTAGTCCTACTATGTTATCAGCTATTCCACTTACAAATGGAACATTTCCACCAAGAAGTGAAACTACGATACCCAACCCAAGTAGCGCAATTACTACATGAGTAAGACTTCGTATTGTCCCCGCAAATCCTGCAAGCATTTTCATACTTAACACCTCCCTATTGTTACCTTGTTTAAACAAGTGCTATCGAATCAACATTCAATAGCGTATAGAAATTAGTACCACACTATATATAGATAGCTAGGCAATAATAGTGTCAAAAAGTCAATAAAACCAACACTTTTTTAACTTTTCCACACTATATTTGAGGTCTCAAAAGATAATTTAGTGACCCTAATCATTGTGTATATATAGTCAAATCTTTAAAAAAATGAACCTTACATACGCTTATATATTATTGGTTTTGGCAATTATTTTTGAATTACTTAGCACTAGCTTTTTAAAGGACACTAATGGCTTTACTAAGCTTTATCCTTCATTGATAGTTATAATAGCTTTGTGCATTTGTCTTTTCCTTATGTCACATTCAATGCAGTTTATTCCAGTAGGAATAGTTTATGCCAGTTGGGCAGGATTGGGCATTGTAGGCATAACAATTATTGCAGTCATAAAATATAAGCAAATACCTAACATACCAACTATTATTGGTCTTTTTCTTATAGTTATTGGCGTTGCTGTTGTGCATTTAATGAATGATATCGACGTTAAATAAATATTTTAAAATAAAATTATTTAATGAAAATTTATTTTATATATGTAACGTTTGGATCCTTGAAAGAAGCTAAAAGGTTAGGGGGTAAATTGGTAAAGAATAAATTAGCTGCTTGCACAAATATTATTCCGACTATTTATTCAACATATGTTTGGAAAAAGAAAATCATGACAGATAAAGAATGTTCAATGATTGTGAAAACTTCTAAATCAAAGGTAAAAAAAGCAATAAAATTTATTGTTAATCAACACAGCTATGAATGTCCTGCGGTCTCAGCTTTTCCTATCGAATCTGCTCACACGGATTTTCAAAAATGGATTAATGAACAAACAAAAAGTTAATTATGCAACAAGTATTCCACGAGATAACATTAAAAACTAAAGGTCAGGGTTTTTACGATTTTACGGAAATGACCTTAGGTTGGTTAAATAAACAAAAAATTAAAAATGGAATATTAAACATTAATATTTTACATACTAGTGCGTCATTGGTTATACAAGAAAATGCTGATCCTGATGTATTGCACGACTTAAAAAATTTCTTTGATAAATTAGTTCCGATGGACAATGAGCTCTACAAACATACGACAGAAGGCAAAGATGATATGCCCGCTCATATAAAATCAGCACTTACGAACAACCAACTAACGCTAAGTTTAAAAAATAAAAAACTGATGCTTGGTACTTGGCAAGGTTTATATTTATTCGAACATAGACTAGAACAGTACAATAGAACATTATCTCATCATCTAATCGGAGATTAATCCACTCTATAGATGGCGAAATGTCAATTTAATTAATATAAGATTGTAAAATGAAATTATTAAGAGTTGGAACTAAAGGAAATGAAAGACCTGCAATAATAGATAAAAATGGAAAGATAAGAGATTTAAGTTCACAAATTAAAGATTTAAATCCAGATAATTTAAATTTTGAAACAATTTCAAAACTAAAAAACATTGATTTAGAAAAATTACCAGAACTTTCAAAAACGGATAGAATTGGATCTTGCGTAGAAAAACCAGGAAAGTTTATAGCCATAGGATTAAATTATTCAGATCATGCAGCAGAAACTGGTGCAAAAGTTCCATCAGAACCTATTATATTTATGAAAGCTACAAGCTGCATTAACGGACCAAATGACGATATTGAATTAGCGTCGAACTCAAAAAAATTAGACTGGGAAGTAGAATTGGGAATTATAATTGGAAAAGAAACAAAAAATATTTCAGAAAAGGACGCAGCAAACCACACTCTCGGATATTGTCTTGTTAATGATTTAAGTGAAAGAGAATGGCAAATTGAAAAAATGGGTCAATGGGTAAAAGGAAAATCACATGACACTTATGGACCTATCGGTCCATACCTAGTTACAACAGACGAAATAACAAATATAAATAACCTTAATTTGACTTTAGATGTTAACGGTAAAAGAATGCAGACTGGCAATACAAATAAGATGATTTTTAATGTAAATTTTATTGTATCTTATTTAAGCAATTATATGTCTCTACAGTCAGGAGATATTATTACCACCGGAACACCTCCAGGAGTAGGAATGGGAATGAAACCTCAGGTTTTTTTAAAAAACGGTGACAAATTAAAATTATCTATAGACAATCTAGGCGAACAAAACTCTAAGGTTGTACTTGAATAAGTTGCAAATAAGAACATCACACCCAAAAGCTATTTGGAAAGTCAAAACAGTATTAGGTGAAGGCACTTTATGGGCACCAAGCCAAAATTCTATCTTTTTTGTAGATATAAAAAAAAAGAAAATATTTATATTAAATACTAAAACAAAAAAGAAAAAAATATTTAAAGTAAATAAAGAAATTGGATTCCTTTCTCATATTAAGGAAAGTATTTTTTTACTTGGTCTAAAATCTGAACTTAGAATTGTAAATTTAAAAAATAAAAGAATTATTTTTTCAATAAAAATTGAACCAAAATTAATTAATAATAGAATAAACGATGGAAAAACTGATTCTGTAGGACGTTTGTGGTTCGGTACTATGGATAATCTTGAAAGAAAAAAAAGTTCTGGATCTTTGTACTGTTTAGATAATAGCTTAAAATTACATAAAATAGATAGTAAGTATTATATAACTAATGGACCTGCATTTTTAAATAAACATAATTTTTACCATACCGACAGCAGAAGAAGAATTATTTATAAAATTAAAATAAATAGTAAATTTCAGATTATAAAAAAAAGTATATTTATCAAGTTTAGCAGAAAAGAGGGTTTTCCAGACGGAATGACTGTAGACGTTAATGATAATTTATGGGTTTGTCACTATAATGGAGCGAGCATCTCTGTTTATAATTTAAAAGGTAGTAAAATACATCAAATTTACCTACCAGTTAAAAATGTCACTAACTGCACTTTTGGAGGCTCAAAAAATGATGAACTTTTTATTTCCACTGCGCGCAAGGATATGAGTGCTAAGGAGTTAAAAAAATGTCCTTTATCTGGAAGCTTATTTAAAGTTAAAACAAATATGAAAGGAACAAAAACAACTTCTTTTAAAATACTTAGTTCAGTATTTTAGCAATCTAAAGTATTTATTTTTTCCCATTCTGTAATTGGTTTTTTTTTTGAAAAAGTTTCTTTGGAATTGAAATCTTTTAATTCTTGCTGTTTTAATTTTAAATAACTTGTAATATTTTTTTCTCCAAACGCTGACAATAAAACTTTACTGTTACTTAAATATTCGAGCGCATCTTCTAAATTCGAAGGAAGTTTTTTGATATTTGGATAATTATCACCATCAGTATACATATTTATAAATAAGGGTTGACCTGGATCGCGTTTTTTTTCAATACCATCAATTCCAGTTGCAATTACTCCAGCTTGAAGAAGATAGGGGTTAGCAGAACCATCCATTAAGCGTAACTCAAAACGTCCAGGGTCGGGTATCCTGATCATATGAGTTCTATTGTTTCCCGTATAGGATATTTTACTTGGTGACCAAGTTGCTCCCGAAGCAGTAACTGGCGCATCAATTCTACGATAACTGTTAATTGAAGGATTAAAAAATGAGGTTAGAGCCTCGGCAGAATTTATAATCCCTCCCAAAAAATTATAAGCTAATCTTGTTAAGCCTAGTTTATCTCCCTTGTCCAAAAACAAATTTTTGTTTCCATTCCACAAAGATATATGAGCGTGACAACCGTTTCCGGTTAATTTTTCAAAAGGTTTTGGCATAAAGGTAGCTCTTAAACCATGTTTTTCAGCAATAGTTTTAACCATAAATTTGAAAAATACATGACGGTCAGCCGTTGTAAGACTATCAGTATAATCCCAATTCATTTCAAATTGTCCATTAGCATCCTCGTGATCATTTTGGTACGGTTTCCACCCTAAACTAATCATTGAATTACAAATTTCTTTGATCAAATCGTATTGACGCATAAGAGCAGATTGGTCATAGCATGGCTTAGATTGTATATCTCTTTTATCTGCAATTGCTGTTCCTTCAGGATTAATTAAAAAGTATTCGCATTCAACACCAGATTTCAAAATCATATTATTTTTTGTTAATCGTGCGATTTGCTTCTTCAACATCACTCGAGGTGAAGCTTCAACTGGTTTACCATTCATCCATAAGTCAGAAGCTAACCAACCTACTTCCTTTTTCCACGGAAGTTGAATTAAACTATCGGGATCAGGAATAGCAAACATATCCGGATCTGCTGGTGTCATGTCTAACCAAGTAGCAAAACCAGCAAAACCTGCTCCATTTTTTTGCATTTCCTTTATGGCTTCTGCCGGAACTAATTTTGATCTTAAAACTCCAAATAAATCAACAAAACTAATTAAAAAATATTTTATTTTTTTTTGTTTTGCTATTTTAGATAAATCCTTTGCCATAAAAAGAATTATTTAAAAAATTAAATCTTTATAATGTATTAATAAAAAACCAATAATAATAATAATTGCTAAATAAACTCCATACTTAGCATTTGGCCAAGCAATTCGACTCATTCGATATGGTACTTCAGGTTTTTTTTGATTTTCATCAGACATAATAATTTTTTTAACTTAACATAAAAAAAGGGCGCTGACAAAAATCAGCGCCCTAATTTTTGAATATTTTATAATATTACCACTCAGTTATATTACTTTTATAGTCGTTTGATCCGTGTCTTTTCCTAGCCAACTTTGCATGCTCGTTAGCCTCTCCGGTAGCTGTAGCAACTTCCCACCAAATCCAGAAAATAATACCAGCTAGCACCCACCAGATTTCGCTTCCGACCATCGGATAAACTTGTCCTGCCACTTCACTTGCAGACAGGTGATCAATCCAATTTGTTACTGTAGGTTCCATAAGTTTCCTCCTTTATCTATTTGATGAAGCAACTGCTCTTTCATCTTTTCGAGCTTGCTCCATTATGTTGTAGTCCAGACCTGCTAGTTCTACATCTCGTGGTATACGTAATCTACCAAAACCATGAAGTATTTTAGCAAGTATCCAGCCTGGTAAGAAACCAAGAACTCCGAACATAATAATTGCGCCGATAATCATTCCAAGAGGATTGATTGGTGCATAATCTGTACCAACCCACATTGATCCTACATTGTATCCTGATGAAGGATATCCCCATAAAACAAAACCGCAAACTACAAGTCCGAAAACTCCGGCATAACCATGCACGGCAACTGCGCCAACGGCATCATCAATTTTAAACGTACGTTCAACCCAGTAATGCATTTTGTATGCAACCGCTGTACCAGCACCTGCAATAATTAGTGATTGCATTGGGTGATACAAGTCATTACCTGCTGAGGCAGCAATGATACCAGCTAGTCCTCCCGAGTAAGTCCAGAATGGATCGCCTTTTGATATCCAG